>JAEEGL012527693.1_pt1 | contig 10939 bp, 11 predicted proteins | sample 9134231 | NCBI WGS metagenome assembly JAEEGL01 (sample SAMN16246548, study PRJNA631951) | gut metagenome | biome: gut microbiome; feature: rumen; material: fiber-attached | host: Bos | place: Iran: Karaj | collected 2018-10 | reverse complement strand
CATTTTTTTTATTTTAAATTATCGTTATAAAATAATTAATTATTTAAAAAAAATTAAAAAAAATATTTAAATAATAATTATTCCATTTTTATAATTATAATCAATTAATAGAAGATATTTTATTTATTTATGAAATCAATAAATATTAGAAATTATAAAACATTTAATAAAGATTCCATAAAGTATATATTAATTTGATTTATAAATTTTTTCATCAATTATATTTAAATTTTTTCTGCATGCTGGACAGAAATTATGTTTTAATCTCCATTTTATATAACAATCTTTACAACTTACTAAACTGCATTGACATTTAAATTTAGATAATTCTTTTTTATTATTAAAACATATACTACAAGTAATTTGTTTCATATTATTAATTTCTTTCTTACAATTTAAACATGTTGTATTATTACTTAAAAATTTTTTTTGACAATCAAAACAACAAACACATCCACAATTCAAAGAAATATTACAAATATTTGTTTTACAAAAATCACATTTTCTATTAAAATCTTCAAAAACAAATAAATTTTCTTCAAACTCTTTAATAGAATTTTCTTTGCTTAAAAATTTATTTGAATTATTTGTTCTTGTAATTTCATGTACTTCAGGATAAACAATAATATGTGGAAAATCAACTAATCCTTTTGTTGATGCTGAAGTTAATAAAAATTTTAATAACAATAATATTACTATTATAGGAATTAATACGCATAATGTAATAGTAACATATTTAATTATACATGAACATTCACCGTTTGATTTAACATTACACATTTTTTTACAAAGTATACATTTATTTTCTTTTTCATCACATATTTTGCAATGTTTTATTTTTTGACATTTTTCATAACATAATCCTTCATATATTTCATAATTGTCAAAACATGATTTACATGAACCTATTGTGGGGAAAATACATTCTTCACAATTTGAATCATAACAATTAACACATTGATTCATGTAATTGACTTGACCTTTTGAACATTGTGAATTTAAAAAATTAAAAATATTTAATAAAAGTATTATATGGAATAATTTCTTTATATTTGACATTTTTTAATTTTTTTTTAATAATATTACATTATTACAATTTTATTTTTTTATAATATAATAAAAAGTTCTAAATTATGAGTAAATAAAATAAAATAAAGTAAATCAAAAAAATATATACATACTACTCATCAAATAATAATATAAATACCACATAATAAAAAGTTAAAATATTCCTATAATCAGAAAGCAAATAAAATATCAAATTTATATACAATCAAAAAAATTACTTAGAAGTTAATTCTCTTACTCCATTCCTTCCATCTGGTTCTTTAAAATTTCTATTTTCAAATTATTTTAATAGTGTTTTAGTATGTCCATCATCGGGATATAATTATAAACATCTTAAGTTTATCTCTTCAAATTTTCTTATATCACAAAAACCAAAAATTGCTATTTTTTTCTTTTCTTTTTAATGAGGGATTAAATCTTGTCCACTTGTTAAATTTTTTTTTATTATTTCACCTCCTGCTTCACAAAAAGATATTTCTAATAAAGCTGATATTTTAATTATTGCAGCTTTAATAACTGAATCTTCATAATTTTCTTCTTCATCATTATCATTTTTATCTTGCATTGAAAAAATAGCATTATTATGTACATTTCCATCAATATTTTGTTTTTGTTTTGCTTTTTCTTCTTCAACATCTAAAATTGGTTTTACTCCAGTTTATATTTCATCTAAATTTTTATCATTAATTGTATCTTTTGAAACATTATCTATAATTTCAATCAAAATTTCAAGTGGACTTAAAACTAATTTTTAGCATCATTTTCAAATAGAATTGCAGCAGCAGATAGCATAATACAAACAAAAATAGTTTGAAAAATATTTAAAAGTCCAGTTAATTGAGTTTCTTTAAGTAAAGAATAAACAATGCTAACTTGACCATCAACTGAAAAAACAGTAGTCACTTCCTTATATCTGAAATAATCAGTTCTATTCCAATCAGGTGAATCATTATATAAAAGTGTTCCATTATATGTAATATTTAAAGAAGGAAAATTTTTGTCAAATAATTGAAAAAAACATCACTTTGTAAAATTTTATTTTGGGATTCAAATAAGTCATTACTTGCAGATATGATTTGTGCTATTAATTCATATGTTATATTTATATTTGAAAAACAATCATCTGAAAGAATTGGAAATACAATTAATAAAATTAATATTAGTATAATTACTTTTTGAGTAAGAGAATCTGATATTATTTTTGATTATTCGAGATTCTTTTACAACTTTTTCTAAGTCTTCTTCATTAATATCATCTATTGAAATATTATTATTATTTGTAGTTATTCCTATGTTGTCTTTTGGTGTTTCAAATTTATTTTTAATTTGTTTATCATTATTATCTTAATTATTATTATTTATATTTTATTTTCCTTTTTAATTAATAAATTATTTTCTATTTCTTTTACAGTATTATTTTCAAGTTCTGTAGGAAAATTATTTCCATTTTCAATATCATCTTTCTTATTATCATTTTTATTATTATTATTATCATTTTTATTTTCATTTTTTACATCATTATTATTTTTATCATTAATATTTTGTCCATTTTTATTTTCCCCATTTAAACTAACCAAATTCTCATTAACAGAACCAGAATCTTTATTTTCAATATTAATTCTCGGATTAATAGACCCTCTCCCAATAATATAATCTTTCTTACTCAAAGTAATATTATTTGACTCAATATTTTTCTCAATTTTATTCTTAGCCTTAAGAGCTTGTTGTTTCTTAATTTTTTCTTGAATTTCCCTAGCAGTAATAACACTTTATATAACTTAACCATTCTATTAAATCTAACAATTCTAATAACCCTCAAAAATCTAATAGCTCTATTAGTACTGTTAAATTTACTCATAGCTTTAGCAGCCTGAACACTTGATTTAAATGATCTTTATCTAACAGAACCATAACCCATAATAGGATTAATAACCCAATCTAAATCTTGAAGAAGTGAAATAGTATCAACGAGATCTAACCATAAAAGAAACTTCAAGTATAATCAATTTTCGATATGATATTAAGTATCCATTCAAGTAATAAAATACCAATTAATATACATTGTAAAATGTTAAATCCATAATCTATATTCATACGACACCATGCTGCTTGAATGTCTGCTGCGAAAAGTGTATAAATTGTTAAAATTGACATGAAGATTAATACTAGTGCTCAATCGAGAAATTTACCTATTCTCTTTTTCCAAAATGCACGTTTTGATTGATGATTGAATTTTGAATGAGATAATAAATTTGATATACCTAATTTTGATTTGATGAGAATATAAATAATGTATTGTTTTAGTCTTCATTTTCAGAATTTTGAGATTGGGGAATTTTGATTATTTAAAAGTTGTTCTGGTTTCTGTATATGTTTTATACTTTTTCTCCTTATATTTTTTAAATTTGTTGGTTGTTGAATTTTTATATTTTAATTTTTTTAAATTAATGTTTTATGTTTTTTTTTGGATTTATATTTTTAATTTTTTTTAGTATTTCCTTTTTAAAAGAATTTATTATAAATTTATTATTATATAAATGATATTAAATAAAAGAAAATTTAAATAATATTATAATTAAAAATTTTCATGGGTAATAAAATTTAATAGGTTAATTTTTTTTATATATTTTTATGACTAGTTGCATCATCAGTAGAAGAAGCAGGTAAATTAATATTATTAAGATTATGTCTTCTCTCACTTTTAATTTGAGTTTTTGACATTTGATTTAAATTTTTAATTTTCTGTTTCATATCCTTATATATTTTTTTATACTTTTGAATTTTTTTTTCATATTCTTCATTTTGTTGTTTCAATTTATTAAATTCCTCAGTTAACATATCTAATTCTTTTTGTTTAGTTTTAGGTTTTTTTTTCTTTTTTAATTCAGTTTCAATATTTTCAATCTCATCAGAATTTTCTTCACTTTCTTCATCTTTTTCATCACTATCTTCAAATTCATTATCATTTTTCTTAACTTGATTTTGAGTTAAATTATTTTTTTTATCATTTTTCCCATTAATAGTATTAAAAACAGTTTTAGCATTTTTTTTATCATCAACTTTATTGCCTTCGCTGTTAATAATATTATTATCATTAGTATTATCTGCTAAAGTAGTATTTCTTCTTAAAGCAATAACTTCATCTTGTAATGCTTTAACTTCTTTATCTAATCTTGCCGCTTTTTTTTTTTCTAAAGCATGCATATTAGAAACTTTTGCTAAAATTGCTTTTGTATTTAATAATTCGTGATTTATTTCTACATTTGTTTTTGTTGGTTCTGTTACTAAAATTTCAGTTCTTGCTGTTTTAAATAATGCATTTTTACGAGCTTTTTCTAATTCTGCTTTTAATTTTTTTATCGTATTATCTTTTTGAATTAATTCATTTTTCATTTTATTATTTGATATATTTATTAATTTTATTTCTTCTCTTATTTCTGTTGGGGTGTCTTCTATTAATTCTTGTAATTTTGATGCTTTCATTTCTAAATCATTTTTTTGCTTTATTAATTGTTCATTTTCTTGCCATAAATTTTTACTTTCGTTTATTAATTTTGTTATCTCATCATCTTCACCTATTGATTTTGTTATAAAATCATATAATAAATTTTGATTTAGAGATAATGTTGTTTTTAAATCTTGAAGTTGAGATGTTAACATTTCATTTTCTGCTGTGTAATGAGATATTGTATTTTTGTATGTTGATATTAATTTTTTAGTTGTTTTTGAATCAAATTTTTGTTTTGACATTTTTTTTTTATATTTTTTTTTTGTCTTGAAATGGAATTAATTAATTGTTTTTTTCTTTTTTATTAAACTGAATAAAAAAAAAAATAGTAAAAAATCAATTTTTTAAATAGTTGAATACTTTAAAATTTTTTTATATTATAATTATAAAAATTTTTTTAAAACTTTAATAAATTATCTCCTTATACCTAAATAAAAAATTATTTTTATTTTTTAAACATAGAAGCTTTCTTACCTTTATGTTGAGAAGATTGAGTACCTTGCATATAACTAGGAAGATTATCACCTAAATTTAATTTCCCAGTAGTAATTTGAGTTTTTCCTCTTCTTGTATTTCTAACAGGAATTGGATCTTTCATAGCAGTTATATTTTTATTTAAACTATTTCTTCTTTTACTATCAGAAAATAATACACTTTTATGTACTTTAGAAGAACTTTCATATTCTTTCACATCAATTAATTTAGGACTAAAAAAAAATAAAAAAAAAAAAATTACTTTTTATCAGAAAACCATTGTTCAAATAAAGGAGAATTAATCTCAATTCTTTCATGAATATTTTTCTTTAATAAAGCAAATAATAAATCAAAAAGTGTTTCAGAAATTTTAAATTTAGGAGGAAAAGTAAGAGGTTCATTAAGAATTAAATTAAAAGTATCATCTACATTTTTACCTTTAAAAGGTACTTTCCCAAATTTCATTTCATATAATATAATTCCCATATTCCAAATATCAATAGAAGGTAATTTTTTTTCATCTACATCTGCAATAATTTCAGGTGGAATATAAGGAGCAGTAGTATTTTTAATTTTTTTATTTAATGATATTTCAATATGACCTAATGATGATAATTTAAAATCAATAATTGCTAATTTTGTCTTTTTTTCATCTATAAAAACAATATTACCCGGTTTTAAGCCACCATGTATAATTCCTTTATTATGAATATATCTAATTGCATTATATATTTGTTTAAAATAATCTTTACAAGTTTCTTCAGGAAAACCATCTTTTTTCATTTCTTCTCCTAATGTTCCACCTTTTGCTTCTTTCATTATTATATATAATGCATTATTTGTAGTGAAATGATTATATATTTTAATTATATTTTTATTCTTTAATGATGATAAAAATTGGGCATCTCTTGATAATGAATATATATCATCTAATTTATATGATGATAAATCTTTTCTTTTTATTGCTACTATTTTATTTGATAAATGATTTTTTGCTTCGTATATTTCATCATTATCTTTTTTTTTTATTACTTTTATTTTGTCGTATGTATCTATTATGCTTTCTTTATCAAATGGTTCTCCATTTAATGATGCATATAATACGTCTTTATTATGTAAAGAACTTAAATCTCCGTCATCTATTTCTATTCCTTTTTCATTAAAGACTCTCATTTGTTCTATGTTTTTTTTTAATTTTCCTGTATAGTTTATTTGCTCTTTTAATCTTTTATATGAATTTATTGATGAGGTTATTTCTATTTGAAATGAATTTGATGCTGGTTTTCCATTTATCCATATGAATACCTATTTAAATTTTTTTTTTGGTTTTAATTTTTATATTTTTTATTTACTTTTAATGTATCTGTTATTTTTTCACCTTCTGAACTATCTGAACTAAAAGATAATCCATCTTCTCCACCTTCCATTTTTTTATATTAAATTAGTCTTTTTTTATATATTTATATTTTAATTTAATGATTTTTAGTCTTTATTATGAATGTTAATTAATAGTTTTATCAAAATAAATAAATGATTTACAGAATAATATATTAAAATCAATAATAATATTACTTTTTTAAATTAATTATTTAATTTTTATTCTTGTTCTTTTTTTAAACAATTAAAAATAAACTTATATAAATAAATTAATAACAAATAAAATGAGGAAAGAATTTAATACTATAATAGCTAAAGGAAAATACTCTAATGTAAATGTTTTAGAAAAAAGATTAAAAGAAAAAGTGAAATATTCTAGTAATAATCATTCATTAAATATAAATTTAAATAAGTCAAATTTTTTTTATAATACTTCAAATTCATCAACATCTCCATCAACAAAAAGAACCACAATATTTACATCAATAAAAAGGAAAAAAACAAGACCAAAAATTGATTATAAAATAAAATTAAATAATCATGAATATCATATTGATTCAAATGATTCAAGTCATAATTTCTATTTGACAGATATTCCTTTTATAAATTCATCAAATAATGTAAATAATATAAATCACAAGCATTCTACTTTATCTAATCAACATAATTTGAGTTTCTATAATCAAAATAATAAAGATATTAAATTAATAAGGATATTCGAAAAAGAAAAAAATCATATAAATTTATTTCATTTAAAAAAAAGACCTATTATAGAAAATAAATTAATTTATATAAATAAAAATAGAGATAATAGAAATGAATTAATAAATAAAACAAGAGAATTATTATTCTTAAATAATACAATTGATATTAAAAAAGGAAAATCTGTTACTTTAAGAGAAATGAGGACTTATCAAATTGAAAAAGTAAATGAATCAATTAAATCAATTGATAATACTATAAATATAACAAAAAACCAATTTTTTAATAAATTTAATGATTATGTCAAATTTATAAACTCAAAAAAAGATATTGAAAAAGCAAAAGATGGTTATTTAATAAAGAAAATGATACAACTTAAAATAGAAAACATTAATTTAGAAGATAAAATTAAAAAAAAACAGCAAGAAAAAAATTGTATTTTAAAATGGATTTATTTACAAATTAAAGTTTTTGAAAAAAAAATACATATTCCAGATTATTATAAAGAAATAATTGAATTATCAGATGAAAATTATGAAAAAATAATGGGAAATCTAAAAAAAAAAGAAAGTTTTGAGATGCCAACAGAACAGCCTGCAATAAAAAAAGATAAAAAAATTGTGAAAAAAAGAACTTTAATAAATATTGGAATTAAAAAAAAAATTGAACCTTCAAACACAAAAAAAAAATTTGATGAATTAAATTTTGAAGACAAAAAAAAACAAATATATAATTCATGTTCTAAAAGTGATATAAAAAAAATTAGAGATTATAAATATCATCTTAAATATGATAAAATTGATGATATATTGGAATATTTGAAACAATATGAAAATAATAGTATTAATTATATACAATTTTATAATCATTTAAGATATGAAATTGAAGATTTGAATAAAGAAAAAATAAATGTTCTCAATGAAATAAAAATTGAACAAAAATATTTCAATGATTATTTATATCAAAAAGAAAAAGAATTTAATATATTAAAATTAACAAATGACTCATTAATAAAGGACAAATCCCATATTCAAAATAAAATAAAGAATGAAAATATACAAGTAAGTCAAAATGAATTAAATATAAATATTCCATTACAAAAAGGTAAAAGTAAACTATATTTATATATTTTTAATTTGTATCAAACTTGTATACAACTTAATTTGAAATTCGAAGACAAAAATATCAAATTGATTCATTCGAATGAAGATGAAATGATTGATTATCTACAAAAAATAGAATTTTCTATAAATTTTATTTTAAATAAGTTTAAACAATATAAGGATAAAAATAATATATATTATTTACAATCAAAGGAAATTATTAATAAAATTGAAAAAGAAAATAAAATATTAAAAACTAAAATTCAAAAAGAAAATGATGATAATAAACTTGAAAAATTGAAAGAACAAATGGATAAAAGGAATAATAAAATATATTTTTTACCTAGAAAAAAACAGAGTGAAAAATCTTATACTATATTTATAAAAAAAGAAAAAAAAATCCTGAAAGAAAATAATACTAAAGAACTTGAAATTAAGGATTTTATGTTTGAATAAAAAATCATTATTTTTTAAATTAATATATTATAAAATCAATTTTTCTTTAATTTATTAAATGAATAATTAGTTAAGTAATAAATAATCAATTTAATTATATATAATTAAAAAAAATTTAAATGAATTTTGAACATATTCCAGATGTAACTCAAATCTTATCATTAGTAAGATAGAAAATATATAACAAACAATAAAAAATTTTTAATTATAGATGAATTCTATTTTTAAATTATTTCAATCAAATCCAATAGAATCAATAGATGAATTATCAAATGAAGTAACAATAGAAAAATTATTAACATCAATTGAACCAAATATTGGTAAAATAAATGTGACACCAGATACTGATTATGGAATAAGATATGGAAATTTTGTAAGTATAGTAGATAAAGTTATGAAATATTTATTAAAGCATCCAAAATCAACAACATTTAATTCACAAACTGATTTTAAATCAACATTAAATATAAACGATATTTTACAAAAAGATAAAAATCAACTAATACTTTTAGCAGAAATGATAATTTTTATATCTTCAATATCATCTAATCGAGAATCATTAGATAATTTAGAAAATTGTGATAATGATTTAATTGCTTTGTATTTAAATATAAAGGAAAAATATACAAAACAAAATGATGATTATTATTCTACTATAGATAATAATAATGAAGAAGGAAAATATGATGAAAGTACTTTACAACAAATTTCAGATTTAAATAAAGAAATTGAGAATAAAAATGAAAAAATTAATAATTTAATAAAATTAAATAATGAATTAGATTCTAAATATAAAGAAGCAATTTTACAAATTGAAAGAGCAAAAGAAAATGAAGAAAATAATTCTTCATTAAAAGAGGATTTAATGAATGAACAAGCAAAAAATTCTACTTTAACAAACGAATTAAATGAATTAAAATATGAAAATGAATCTTTAAAAAAAAAATTAGAAGAAGAAAAAAAATCATTAACTTTTAAATTAAATTATACTCAAGAAAAATTATTATCAGCAGAAGATAAATTAGAAAATTTTAAATCATTAAAATCAGAAAATGAAAGATTAAAATCAAAATTAAAAGAATTTAGTTTATTAAAAGATAAAGAAATAATAATAAATGAAAAAGAAAAAAAAATAGAAAGTTTAAATAAATTAATAGAGACAATAACAAAGGATAAAGAAAATTTAAATGAAAAAAATGGAAAATTAATTCAAGATGTTTATGAATTAAAAGAAGAATCAAGAAAAAAAAACATTACAATAAAAAGTTTAGAAAAATTAAATGAAGAATTACAAAAAGAGAATAAAAGAATTGATAATATATTAAAAGAAAACGAAATGAAAGTATCAAAACCAAATTTAGATGTTTCACAAGATTTAAACAAAAATGGAACTGGATTTATATTATCAGAATTAAATAAAGTTTCAGATAATCAAAATTATGAAAAAGAAATAAATGAATTAAAACAAGAATTAGAAACTTATAAAGATTGTTTAAATACAATTAATTCAGAAAAAGATAAATTAACAAATGAAAAAGACAAAATTTATTTTGAAAAAGAAAAATGTTTAAATGAACTTCAACAATTAAAATTAGAGAAACAAAAGAATGATATGGAAAATGAAAATAAAATAAAAAAATTACAAGATGATATTTCTTTATTTAAAACAACTGGTAATCTTTCAACTGATTTAACATCAAATTTAAATAATCAAGATGAAGTTTCTTCTTTAAAAAACCAAATTCTTAGACAACAAGAAATTATTGAAGCTTTAAAAAGTAGAATTGATAATGAAGATGATATTTTTAATAATTCAAAAGAGGAAAATAAAAATAATGAAAATGATGAAATAAATAAATATATTAAAGAAAATAATGAATTGAGAAATAGAATTATTAAAGAACATGAATTAATTTCTTCTTCTTTTTATGAATTAGCTTTACAATTTATGAGATTAAAAGCTTCTGAAAATGAATCTGATAGTAATAGTAATAGAAGTTCTAGAAAAAAAACTTGGTTAGAAATTGAAAGACAAAAAAATTTTCCATCTCAATTCAATTTCAATTAAATTATTATTATATAATTTTAATATTTATATAAGTTTTTCAAAATTATATTTTAATTATTTTTTATATGAAAAATTTTATGTAATTTTTACTTTTAAAAATTTTTAATTTTAGTTATTATTAAGTGATATTTAAATAAATTCAAAATATTCAAAAAATAATATATTAACCTTAATAATGTCCCT
>JAEEGL012272612.1_pt1 | contig 10939 bp, 9 predicted proteins | sample 9134231 | NCBI WGS metagenome assembly JAEEGL01 (sample SAMN16246548, study PRJNA631951) | gut metagenome | biome: gut microbiome; feature: rumen; material: fiber-attached | host: Bos | place: Iran: Karaj | collected 2018-10 | reverse complement strand
GCCGGTAAACCTCCATCGCCTCAAGTATCTGCGTCGGAGGATTATACTTCGGAGCCAGATCATGCATCACCAGAAAAACCCTGCAGGGCAGGTTGAGCGCGATCTTTTCGGCCAGCTTATAGTGATAGGGCAGGGCGGGAAACAGATCCGCTCCGCCGTGGAAAAAGATCACCGAAGGCAGTTCTTCGGGCGCAGGATAGGGCTTATACTCCAGCACTGTGATCTTACCGTTCTTTGAATGTGCCGATGAAAGCTGAATGGTTTTAATATCCAGTCCTTCCTTAGGCTTTTGTTTTTTCACCAGAGGTCCGTATAACAGCTGAAGCATCTTCACCTGGAAGCGTGTCTTGAAAACAGGAAGCTTCACCAGAGCTTCAAATTCGGAATTGATGGCATATTTCCCTTCAACAACCTTCTGTTCTTCGGCAACGGCAAGTCTCACGCTAAGTTCGGTCTTATCAGGGAAGATAAAAAGCCTTATATCCTCGGAAAGATTGGCCAGGATCGAGTGGCTGATCTCCTGCCACTGCTCATCCTCCTCCTCGACAGTCCGGTCAAAGGCTTCCAGATCATATGACTGCAAGGTCCAGACAAAGGCATCGCTCTCCGTATCAAATCCCATTTCCTTAAGGTCATCCACCGATGCCCTGCGCACTCCGATCTCCTGTGCCGCAGCATCATTTTGTTCCAGCACCTTATATCCGTTCTCATAAAGCATCCGGAGCTTACCTGTAACTCCCTTTGCCTTATCATAGGCGGTATCGGGATTTCCTTCGGATGAAACCGAATTTGTTACCAGCCGGAGGATCACACTGTTATCATCCTTTTCGATGCTTAGTTCATCCGGCCGGCCGTCTCTTAACAGACGTATGATCTCGATCGTCTCTTCGGCTGCCAGACTAAGGTGTCTTTCATCCCTTGCGGCAAGTCCGTTATTTCCGGCGTACTCCGCGGCAGCCTTCATAACCGAGCTTTTAACTTCCTCTGCGGGCTGTTCCCAGTCAAGCTCCATTTTGCAAATGTCCATTTCCCCATCCTTTCAAGGTATTCTTAATTTAACATTTTCAATTATACATCATATTTCATTTTTAAGCCATACTCCCTGATTCAAGTCATTTTCCCTGCCTAAATATAAAAAAGGGCGGCATTTACTTCACCGCCCCATCGATCATATAACTCACAGTTTAGTCCTGTCGCCGCCGTACCTTTCATATACGGATGCTATTTTTTCATATGCTGCATCTCTTTCTTCCATGCTTGTTAAGATAACCCTGTCATGATATGGACTACAGCTGAGCATTACCTCCATTCCGTAATTCATTTTAATGCTTTTGGGTCTGTTGTATGCTCTCTTTTTCATACGGCTGATCTTACGGATCTCATAGGTTTTTGCATTTGTAAAATTGATGATCCTGTCTTCCTTGATGTAAATCCGCGGCACGATCCTAAGAGCGGAATGGTTTCCCTTATCCATAGGTTCGGCATGTGACAGCATCCACTGGGCATCCTCATCGGACATACAGCCAAGTGACCGGAGCATTTTATTCCACCTGCCCGTCCTTAACACTGCACTTATGATCCCATACAAAATAAGCAGCACTGCTGCAGCCGACAATATCTGCATGAGATGCAGTTCCGCTTCGTCAGCCGGAGCAGCTGTCCTCGCAAAGGTGGCAAAGAATGACAAACCGATAAATATATTCAATCCGGCTATCATCATGGTTTCTCTCTGGTACAGTTGTTTTATTTTGATATACATGGTTTTCATTTCACCTTTCTAAGATTCTTCCTGTTGCTTCGCAACCCCTCGTCGGGGCGGCATCACACCATTTCATGGTGTGATATGCGTCGCTCCGCTCAGAATGACACAGGGAGCACTCAGAATGACACAGGAAAGCATCCTGAATGACATTGGGGAGCATTCTGAATGACACAGGAAAGCATCCTGAATGTCACGGAACAATGATTCATTTTGGAGATATAACCCTGCGAAAATCCCCCGGCAGCGGACTTTCGATCGCTGTCCCGTCCGACAGCACTACCCTTTTGGCATGGAGAAGCTGTCTGTCTGTTCCGTACACCCGCTTCATTTCACGGTTAAGAAACGGATCTCCGTATTTGGGATCCCCTGCGATGGGATGTCCCAGATAGGATAGCTGGGCTCTGATCTGATGGGACTTTCCGGTGATGAGCTTCGCCCTTACCAGCGAAAGATCTCCGACCCCCGTATGAAGTACTTCAAGGCATTCATATCCGGTGGCTATGGGGACGGATGATGACGACAGCGGTCTGTCAGTGATCCTCACCTGATTGGCTGCTTTGTCCTTTGTCAGAAAATTTTCAACGGTACCGTTTATATCAAAACAGCCTTTGACGATGCAGACATAATATTTTTCCGCGCTCCTCTCTTTGAGTTCTTCGCTTAAATTCCTGGCGCCTCTGAGAGTCTTGGAGCAAAGCACGATGCCGCTGGTGTTACGGTCGAGCCGGTTGCACACGGAGGGTTTGAACACTGTCAGTGACCCGGGGCTCACGTCCTTTCTTCCCAGCAGGAAGGCTATCAGTTTTTCGTTGAGGGAAATACCGCCCGGTTCATCACTTTGGGACAGGACCCCCGCCGGTTTATCCAAGGCTATTATATCATCATTTTCAAATAAAACACTAACATCCGATACATCAACGTCCGCAGATCCGGATCCGGCAGGATCATCCCCGCCGGTCTCAGAATCAAATGAAAATTTAGCTATGGTCTCATCGGAAAAATAAACCCGGATCATATCATCCGCATTCAGTTTTTCCCCTCCCTTTGCTTTTTTGCCGTTAAGTATTATATTCTTTTTCCGAAGCTGTGCATACAGAAGCGAAGAAGGAGCCCCTGGCAAAACCCGGTTCAGATATCTGATCAGCGTCATTCCCGCCGCCGTATTGTCCACACTGTACTCTTTCATGTTTTTTATTCCCGTTAAGATCAACCTGTGATCCGTCTTTTTGACCATTTTGTAATTATATTCCATTTTACGGCATAAAAACAAGGCCGGATCACACATCCGGCCCCAAAATACGGACTGCCTCATTCCTGGCCTTTCAGCGCCGTGGCCATTTCTATGTTTTTTACATCCGAGGAAAGTATATGATTGACCATCACCGACAAAAGAAGGGTCCCTGCAAAGGTGAGCACATAGGATCCGGGGTATACCACGATACAATAATCCATGCCCTCCGGCATATCCGAAAACATGACTCCCAGGATACCGAATCCGGCGAAATACCCAAAAAATGTCCCCGCAAATGTGACCCAGACATTCTGCTGTTGAAGGATACCGCGTATTGTTTTGGTACCAAATCCCAGCACTTTGAGTGTGGCGATCTCCCTTCTTTTTTCAAGCAAAGACAACACGCCGAGATTATAAAGGACCACCACCGCCAGGACCACTGCAGCGGTGATTAGGATCGCCGCCATGGAATACATCATTTCCATCATCTCGTCCATGGACGCCATCATCTCATCCATGCTCTGCACATCGGTTATGTCTTTTTCATCCTTAAGATCACTGTCCACGCTCATGTTCGTGAGTATCTCGGTAGGGCGGAACTTGCAATCCATGGCCTCGAAGGCCTCCCTGTACATAGTGATCCCCTGGGCCGACGGATTTCTGTATATCCGACCCACTCTCACACGGTATCTGTCATCCTCACCCTGGAGATTCCAGGTGATAAAATCCCCTTCCTTTACACCCAGCATCTGAGCCATACGGTAAGATAAGGCGGTCTCATTTTTCGAAAGGACGATATGCCGCCTTTTTTCGTCCTGGAAATGCATCAGGTTTCCCTCATCCAGTACCGTCAGGGTCCCTGTCTTGACCGCGCTTTCGGAGGCAAGGACTATAGATGAATTCTGTATCATCTGACCCGCATATTTTTTTGCATAATCACGGGTCACGCCATAAGGCACATCCTCTTCCATAAGGATCTTTGTTCCGGCTGTATTTATCTCACCATACATCCATCCCGTGATAAAAGTCAGGCTGTCCATACAGCCAAGGGCGGAAAATATCAGCATGGCGCAGCCCGCAGCACCTGCCGCTCCCATGAGGGAACGCAGTCTGTTTCTCGCTATATCCCGCAGATTCCAGCGCACCGAAAAATCCAGCTTATCCCACAGGGGACTCTTTTCCAGAAAGGATCTTCCGGTCACCTTTGGGGAAGCGGGGCGCAGGGCCTGGGCCGGTATCAGGGAGCACTCCCTGCGACAGGCATACCAGGTGATCAGAGTGGTGACCGCCACCTCAAGGACTATCATGACAAAGGACAAAAAAGAAAAACCTCTTTCCATATACGGCAGTATATAGGTTTCCGTGAACATGCCGATTATATAGTCAGGCAGGGTCCTGTATCCTGCGGCCGCTCCCAGGATGCTTCCCGCCAGGGACAGGACAAAGCCATAGGAAAGATAATGGATCATGATCCGCCTTGTGGAAAACCCAAGAGCCTTCAGGGTACCGATCTGCACTCTCTGCCGGGAAAGAAGCCTTGACATGGTGGTGATTATCCCCAGCAGGGATATCAGTACAAATACTATGGGAAAGGCAAAGGACATGGATCTGTGCTGCTGCAGTTCGGACGAAAAAGTAGAGTAGGACAGAAGCTCTGATTTATCCGTCACTACCAGCTGGTCATCGTCAAGGGTCTTTTTTATCCGCTCTCCGATACGTCTCGAAAGGATTTTTTCCTCGTCGGTCATATCTCCCAGATTGTCTATATCGTCGGCATCTATCACCGCCGTGTTAAACTCCGGATCCGAAAGAGGATATTCCGAGATATCAAGGACCGCCACCCCGTACCTTCCGTAGGCGGGCATCATGGCGGCCATGTTCTCCACGTAATACACATATTCAGGATGATAAAACAGTCCTTCTATCTGTTCCGTGAACTCTTTGTTTTCCAATTTTATGGTTATGGTATCTCCGGTCTTCAGGCCTCTTTTCTTTGCAAACGTCCTGTCGAGCCAGACACCCATGCAGCCGGAAGAATAGGCATTCCCCTCGCAGATCTTTATCCTTGAGATCTCATTATCTTCAACAAACAAAAGGGTCAGATCGGGATCATCACCCAGTTCCTCTGATCTAAGACGGGCCTTTCCCTTTGCCTCCAGACGCCTTGATACATTTTTTATACCATTTACCGTCTTTATATCCGCCACATCGTCGGAAGAGAAGCTTCTGCCGCGGACCCAGATATCTCCCAGATCACATTCCTGATAGTACCTTTCCTCACAGGCCTTGAGACCGGTCACCTCAGAATTTATCCCAACAAAAACAAAGATGCCCAGAAATGACATCAGAAACACGGAAAGGAACTGTATCTTGTTTTCCCAAAGATCCCTAAGGAGTTTTCTTGTCATCATGGCTTTTCAAAATGATCAGTAATTTATCACGTCTGCGGATTCAGGGTTTTCATTCTTCACCGTGGAAACCACCATTCCGTTTTTCACTCTGATAACGGTATCTGCGATCCTGGCAAAGGATGCATTGTGAGTGACCATGACCACGGTTCTTCCCTCCTGCCTGCACACACGCAAAAGGAGGCGCAGGACCTCGCGCCCGGTGTCCGTATCAAGTGCTCCCGTCGGCTCATCGCAAAGGAGGAGCTTTGGTTTTTTAGCAATGGCTCTGGCTATGGATACACGCTGCTGTTCACCTCCGGACATCTGTGACGGGAACTGATGGGCATGATCCGACAGGCCCACCATATCAAGACAGTGCATAGGGTCTTCACAGTCATCTTTCACGTCGCGCATCAAAGCCACATTTTCGTACGCCGTCAGAGTGGGTATCAGATTATAAAACTGGAAGACCACCCCCACACTGAGGGCCCTGAAACGGGTCAGTTCATCATCATTGTAAAGTGCGATATCTTCGCCCTCAAACAAAAGCTCTCCCCCCGTAGGGGAATCCATTCCTCCTATCAGGTTTAAAAGGGTGCTCTTTCCCGCGCCGGAGGGTCCGAGTATCACCACCATCTCACCCGCCTCTATATCCAGATCGACCCCTTTAAGTGCGTAAAACTCATGTTCCCCTGCATTGTATCTTTTTTCTATGTTGCGAAGGCTCATTAAAACGGACATTAGCCCTCCTCCCCGGCTTTTGCCCTTTTTCCGATCATGCTGTCGGTCACGGCATCCGTGATAAGCTGCTCTCCGCTTTCAATCCCGGCAGTACATTCCACATGATCCGCACTGACTATGCCCGGTTCAAAATATCTTTTTTCTATCCTGCCGTTTTTCAGCAGATAACAGTAGCTGCCTCCGTCATCCGTATAACAGGCATTCGCAGGCAGGAGCACCGCATCATATGCGCGCTGTGTATAAATGGTGACATCCGCATCCACACCCAGGATCAGGTGACTGTCGGGTTCATCAACGGTCACCTCCACTTCTATCCTGCTCTTATCGGAGTCATCCGTCACGGCACGGGAACTGATATAAGTCACATATCCTTTATATGATCCGTCAGCCACTTCTACAACGGCCTCCTGTCCATACTCAATGCTGCCTATGTCGAAACGGGATATCTCCACCTTTGCCTTTATCTCGTCCGTGGACTCTATGGTAAAGAGCTCCGTCCCTTCCTGAACAAAGGCATCTTTTTTGATATTGCACTGTGTCACCACTCCGTCAAAATCGGCTTTGACTCCGCCTATCCCCCTTTCAAGCTCTCTTTGAGCCTCCTCTTCACTTTCCTTTGCGGCCTCGGCCTGTTTTTTAAGTGACTGCTTTTCCTCTTCATTCATAAAGGAAGCCTCATAAGCCTGCTTTCTTTCTATGGCCTCCTCCCACTGACGCTTTATATCCTCCATGGCATTTGCGTCATCGTTCAGCTTTGCGTTTTCTTCGGGAGAGAGCATGGTATTATACACGCCCGCTGCCTCCGTCTGCAGATCCAGCAGCTCATCGTTCAGATCGTTAAGGTCATTGGTAAGGTCCTTTTTCTTTTTCTTTACACGCTTTGGAACCTCTTCTTCCTGAGCTGTATAATTCGCGACTTTATCCAGGGTTTTGTCAAGCTCCTGTTTTTTATCAAGTATCTCCTCATTTTTCCGGGCTATTTTTTTGTTTATGCCGTCGATGGCACATTGTCTGTTCACATCCTCGGCGTATTGCTGCTCTGTGACCGCCTGTTCGTTTTCTCTCACGTTGGCATACAAAACGCCATACAAAACATCCTGATCCCTGGCTTCTTCGTAACGCTTAAGGTTCTCATCGGATTTTTGTATGGCGCCCATGCACGCCGCCTCGCTCTGTTCACGATTGATCGTAGCCTCACGGCTGGCATATTCAAGTTTTGAAAGATCATACATGAGAAGGGTATCACCTTCCTCCACCCTGTCTCCTTCCTTCAGGTCAAAGGTTTCCACAGGTGCGGACACAAGAGCGTAATATTTCCTGCTCTCCTGCCCGCAGATAGTCGCGCTCTCCTTTACGACACCGGTAATATCACCCTTTTCGGCAGCCACGACGGAACAGGTTTCCGGTCTGGAGAAAAAATACAGAGCAGCGCCTGCCGCGCACACAGCGCCCAATATGAGAAGCAATCTGTTATTTCTTTTCATTTGTCAGTTCTTCCCCTGTAAATGATTTTGTGCAGCGGCGGCTGCGCACCCCTTACAGTGTGCACAGCTTCCGCCGCAGCATGATTTTCCGTTCTTTTTATCCTTTATCAGCGTATTGATTATTCCGGCCACCATCAGGATAAGCAGCAAGGAAATAAGGATCGTTCCGATATTTGATCCAATCCACGTCAACATCTTTTATCTACCTCACCAGATTTTTTCAGGCTATGCTCGTCAGCTTATCGGCTTCCTTATAGCTCTTAAAGAACAACATATAAACGATCGCTGCCAGAGCCGCAATGGCAAACAATAAACCGATCAAGTTCACATTGCCTGTGAAAGCATTGCCGAACTGGGTTATCATAAAGGCTACCACATATGCGAAACCGCACTGATAACCTATTGCGAACCAGGTCCACTTTGCGTTGTTCATCTCACGCTTTATCGCACCGATAGCCGCAAAGCAGGGTGCGCAAAGAAGATTGAACACCAGGAAGGAATAACCGGTCACTCCCGTGAAAGCCATGGACAATGCCTTCCATGCAGTCATTTCCCCGCTTCCGTAGAGGATACCCATGGTGCCTACGATATTTTCCTTTGCAACCAGGCCTGTGAAGGAAGCCACCGCTGCCTGCCAGTTGCCCCAGCCAAGAGGAATAAATATCCATGCTACCACTCCGCCGATCCTGGCCAGGATGGAAAGCTCCAGTTCCTCTTCAGACAGCATCCTGAAGCCGTCTGCGGTAAATCCGAAAAAGCTTGTAAACCAGACCAGAATGGTGGAAAGCAGGATAATGGTTCCCGCCTTCTTTATGAAGGACCAGCCGCGCTCCCACATGGAGCGGAGCACATTTCCGAGAGTAGGCATATGATAAGCCGGAAGCTCCATTACGAAGGGAGCCGGTTCACCGGCAAACATCTTTGTCTTTTTAAGAATGATACCTGAGACCACTATTGCGGCCATACCTATGAAATACGCCGAGGTTGAAACCCAGGCGGAGCCTCCGAATATGGCACCTGCGATCATTGCAATAAAAGGCACCTTTGCACCACAGGGTATGAAAGTGGTAGTCATGATGGTCATCCGGCGGTCGCGCTCATTCTCGATGGTACGGCTGGCCATGATACCGGGCACGCCGCAGCCCACGCCGATGAGCATCGGGATAAAGGATTTGCCCGAAAGGCCGAATTTTCTGAATACGCGGTCCAGGACAAAAGCGATACGGGCCATATATCCGCAGGCTTCGAGGAAGGCGAGCATAAAGAAGAGTACCAGCATCTGGGGCACAAATCCAAGAACCGCGCCCACGCCCGCTACGATACCGTCAAGGATAAGTCCCTTGAGCCAATCCGCAGCACCGGCGGCATCAAGTGCCGATTCCACAATGGCAGGGATACCCGGGATCCAGGTTCCGTATTCTGCGGGATCGGGCTCATCACCGATCTCTTCCACTGTCTGCAGGGCTTCTTCATATTCCTCAAGACTGGCTGTCTCCTCGACGGTTTCAAGTGTTTCTTCATCTTCCACCGTATAAGTGAACTCACCGGCAGGAGCGCTTCCGTTCTCCTCCACATAGGCATCGTAGCCATCCACGACAGCCGCTGCATCCGCATATTCTTCTGCCAGATCGTTGTATCCGCCATCCATGCCGAAAAGATGGAAGCCGTCTCCGAACAATCCGTCGTTCGCCCAGTCGGTAGCGGGAGCGCCCACAGCCACCATTGCTATCCAATAAACCAGGAACATCACCAGGACAAAAATGGGAAGACCCAATATCCTGTTGGTCACAACCTTATCTATCTTGTCCGATATGGACAGTTCACCCACATTCTTCTTTTTATAACAGGACTTTATCACTTCCGCGATGTACACATACCTCTCATTGGTGATTATGCTTTCAGCATCATCATCAAGCTCTTTTTCCGCAGAGCAGATGTCCTTCTCAATATGCTCCATCTTGTCCGCAGGAATGTTCATCCTCTGAAGTACCTTGTCATCCCTCTCAAATATCTTGATGGCATACCATCTCTGCTGCTCCTCCGGCAGGTCGTGTACCACAGCCTCCTCTATGTGGGCGATGGCGTGTTCCACCGGGCCGGAGAAGGTATGGAGCGGAACGGTCTTTCCGTTTTTTGCCGCCTTTATCGCTTCCTCGGCAGCTTCCATGATGCCATCACCTTTAAGCGCGGATATATCCTTCACCTTGCATCCCAGCTGACGGGACAGCTCTTCGATCTTGATCTGATCTCCGTTCTTTTTGACGATATCCATCATGTTCACGGCTATGACCACCGGTATACCCAGTTCCACAAGCTGGGTGGTCAGATAAAGGTTCCTCTCCAGGTTGGTGCCGTCTATGATATTCAGGATCGCGTCAGGACGCTGGTTTATCAGATAATTTCTTGCCACCACTTCCTCAAGAGTGTAAGGCGATAAAGAATAGATACCCGGAAGATCCATTACGGTCACATCATCATGACCCTTTAATCTTCCTTCCTTCTTTTCAACGGTAACTCCGGGCCAGTTTCCCACAAACTGATTCGAACCGGTAAGAGCATTGAAAAGCGTGGTCTTGCCGCTGTTAGGATTTCCCGCAAGTGCGATACAGATACTCATTTCATTTCTTCCTTTCTTTTTTCATAATCCTCAGCTGAATAAAGCTTACTGAACTTCGATCATCTCGGCGTCAGCCTTGCGCAGCGACAGCTCGTAATTCCTCACGGTCACTTCTATGGGATCGCCGAGGGGAGCCACCTTGCGTACATAAACAGGGGTACTCTTTGTTATCCCCATATCCATGATCCTGCGCTTGACGGCGCCTTCGCCATGGAGTTTCACTACCGTAGCCGTTTCTCCAACCTTTACATCTCTCAGTGTTTTCACGATCATTTCCTCCTCAATTTAGCTTTATTAAACCTATACCATTATCTTTCTTGCAAGCTCTTCGCTGACGGCCACCCGGCTTTCCTTAACCTTTACGATCAGGTTTTCACCGAGCATGTTTACGATACTTATCTCGCCTCCCACATTGAAACCAAGATCCTCCAGATGCTTTTTCACTTCCGCATTACCGCCTATCTTTTTGATTACCTGAGGCTTACCACTCTCTGCATATATCAATGGCATCATCAATCTCCTCCTTGCATAAAAATAATTAGGATGTGCTAACCATAGATTAAAAAAAGGTGGTTAGAAATCTCTAACCATCGCCATTATAGTTAGCTTGCACTAATTTGTCAAGCATGTTTTAATTTTGAGGCCGTGTAAATTCGTTGTCGGAAAATGTAGTATAGAGTACTCCTGAATCTGAGATAAGTATCAGATGTGTTT
>JAEEGL011853319.1_pt1 | contig 10939 bp, 5 predicted proteins | sample 9134231 | NCBI WGS metagenome assembly JAEEGL01 (sample SAMN16246548, study PRJNA631951) | gut metagenome | biome: gut microbiome; feature: rumen; material: fiber-attached | host: Bos | place: Iran: Karaj | collected 2018-10 | reverse complement strand
GCACGAATCACACAGCCAACTACCGTTACAATAATCGCAATATAGTAGCGGTCAGGGCTTATAAAGCTCAAAAGATACATCATTCCATCAAGACAGGCAGAAAAAAGCAGTGCCGCAGGAAGCTGTAAAAGCTGATATTTTTTAAAATCCTTTCGCAGCATAACAATCTGGCAAAGCAGAAGCAGCATATAAAAGAAAAAGTTGAAAGCACCAAGCGAAAGAGGAAACTTTTTTGAAAGAATATATGGTATACAAGCAGTTGGACCTGTTCCCAGCATCCCCGAAGTAATCAGTGCCAGTCCCACCGCGTTTGCAATAACTCCAATAAAAAACAACGAATACCGTTTTATAAGCTCAATTTTATTTCTCATTAGATTAAGTATACACCATAAATAGTAAAATTCATAATTCATAATGCAGAATAGGGAATAGTGGATAGTAAATAGTTAATAGTAAATTTAGTGAAAAAAAATAGCACGAAGGAGAAAAACGGCTTTCAAAAACGCTCTGTTGTGCTGCCGCATTTGCGGCAACGTATATAATTACAAGGCACAACAGCGCGTAGTACGCTAGCGTACGGTTTTGAAAGAAGTTTTTCGACTGGGAGCTATTTTTTTTTGCGGTATATAAGTTTATAAAATAATTCTTTATGGGAGTATTTTTCTATCACTACTATGTTCAGGTTTTATATTACAGTTACTCATTTTATCTACACTTTTTTGCATTTTTTCAGTATATTTAATTGTAATAAATTGTATAAATTATATTTTGGAGACATATATGGCTAAAAAAATACCTATCACTCTGCTCTGCGGTTATTTGGGAGCAGGAAAAACTACACTTTTAAATCGAGTGCTTACAAATCAGAAGGGCTACAAGGTAGCTGTAATTGTAAATGATATTGGCGAAGTTAACGTTGATGAGCGCCTTATTTCGCAGGAAGCAAAAATTGAAGATTCAAGCAGCATTGTTCCGCTTACAAACGGCTGTATCTGCTGTACTCTCAAATCTGATATGGTTAATCAGATTGAAGAGCTTATGAAAACCGGCAAGTTCGACTATATTATGATTGAGGCTTCCGGTGTTTGCGAGCCAATGCCAATCGCCCAGGCTATTGAAACTATCGAAATCGGCAAACTTGATAACGTTGTTGGTGTTGTTGATGCAAGCCGACTTGTTGAAGAGTTTGATGAAGGTAAGGCTCTGCTTAAAAAAGATATTGATGAGGAAGATATTGAATCCCTCCTTATTCAGCAGATTGAGTTCTGTTCTACCCTTATCATAAATAAACGCGACCTTGTTACCGACGACCAGATGAAAATGGTTCTTGCCGTTATCAACAAGATTCAGCCGACAGTAAAGGTTATTGAAGCTGTTCGCTGCGAAGTTCCGGTTGAAGAAATTATCGGTACAGACAAGTTTGATTTTGAAACTGTTTATTCTTCTGCAGGCTGGGTTAAGGCTTTGGAAGAGCACGACGCAGAAGAAGATGATGACGACGACGATGATCACGATGAGCATGAACATGAAGGTGAACACCATCATCACCATGACCACGATGACGATGACGATGACGACCACGATGAACATGAGCATCACGGACACGAACATCATCATCACGAGCATAAACACGAAGGCGAAAGTGAAGATGAGTACGGAATCGGTTCCTTTGTTTATTATAGAAGAAAACCTTTTGACCGAGTAAAGCTTGATTCCTTTGCTTCACGATGGCCAAGAAATATTATCCGTTCAAAGGGTGTTGTCTGGTTCAGCGATGAAGATGATATGGCTGTTGTTCTTGAAACAAGTGGCCGCCAGATTCAGGCAGGCTATTCCGGACAGTGGCTTGCTGCCTGTCCTAAAAAGGAACAGGAGAAGGTGCTCAAGCAGTACCCGGAAATGAAAAAGGATTGGGACGAAAAGGTTGGCGACAGGATGATTAAGCTTGTTGTAATCGGCCGCCACATTAATAGAAAAGAAATTGAAGCCCAGCTTGATGCCTGTCTGGCAAAATAATAAGCAGCTGAACATTGATACTAAGCACACATTGTTACTAGCTGCTTATGCAGTTTGCATGAGCAAACTGCATAATATTATTACGAGGTTTTAAAATGAAAACTGCTGCTGTATTTTTTGCTGATGGATTTGAAGAGATTGAAGCTCTCTCACCGGTAGATTATCTGAGACGAGCCGGAGTAAACGTAATTACTGTTGCCGTGCCGTCACCAACAACAAAGGATAAATATGTTGTTACAAGCTCTCACAAGGTTCCAATGATTATGGACCTTACACTTGAGGAGTATCTTGCAGAGTTTGGAAAAAAACTTCCAGACTGCGTTGTTCTTCCGGGCGGTTCAACAGGAGCAGATAATCTTGCAGCCTGCGCAAAGCTTCTTGAACATCTTGAAGCCTGCTACGGAGATGGAAAACTTACAGCAGCAATCTGTGCATCTCCTGCTGTTGTGTTTGGGAAAACTAACATCTTAAAAGGAAAAAAGTGGACCTGCTACCCGGATATGGAAAGCTGCGCCCAAAAGGAATATCTTGGCGGCTACTCCAACAAAGTGTTCATAACCGACAGCAACCTTGTAACTTCCCGCGGCCCCGGAGCATCAGAACAATTCGCCATGGAGTTAGTAAAACTCCTCGCTGGAGAAGAAATTGCAAAAAAAATCCACGACGGAACACAACAACGCTAGCGCAAGCTTTGCTTAATGTAGAAAATCAATTAATTAAATGATTCTAAAAAAAATAGCGAGAAGGAGAGAAACAGATTTCAAAAACGCTCTGTTGTGCTGCCGCTTTTGCGGCAACGTATATAATTACAAGGCACAACAGCGCGTAGCACGCGAGCGTGCGGTTTTGAAAGATGTTGCTCGACTGTTAGCTATTTTTTTTGCTAAAGTGTTTTTTATTTCGTAGTAATCAAATTAGATAAATCAATTTTAGCTTTACCGACTTCTTCAAGCTTTATAGTGAACTTTCGGGTTCCTGTAAGGCTTGAATAAGTTTTCTTATCAATCTTAGTCATTGCCGTTACAGACCATTCATACGTTCCACTTTCAGAAAGCACAGATATTTTATCGGAAAGAATATATTTGTTCGTTTTTACAGTTGTTACAAGAAGATTCTTTCCTTCTGAATCCTTCAAAACAAATCTATAAGCCATTGCTGTATCTACAGGCTTCCAGCTGAAGGTAATCTTTGGTCTGTCTTCTTCAGAGAAGAAATCTTCGCTGAAAGTATAATTCTCTTTTGGAGAAACAAGAACCGGCTGCAGCTTGGTAATCTTTGGAAGAGAAGCTTTCTTTTCTTCATCAGCCTTTTTGGCAGCTTCAGCTTCGGCCTTTGCTTTTTCAGCAGCAATAGCAGCCTGCTTTTCTTCGGCCTTCTTCTTTGCTTCAGCCGCCTTCTTTGCAGCTTCAGACTTTTTAGCAGCTTCTTCTCTCTTCCGTGCAGCTTCTTCCTGACGTCTCTTTTCTTCAGCCTTACGAGCCTCTTCCTTTTTTCTTTCTTCCTCTGCCCGCTTATTCAATTCAGCTCTTCGTGCGGCTTCGGCTTTTGCTTCATCATCTTTACGCTTTTCTTCGTATGCCTTTACAATCTCAACAAGATTCATCTGCTCAGAAAGATGCTCTTCCTCAAGTCTCGCCATTTCTTTTTCGAATCTTTCCTGTTCAGCCTGTTTTGCAATCTCATACAAACGATTCAGCCGCATTTCTTCTTCAATACGAGCTTCTTCAGCTTTTCTGGCTTCTTCTTCTGCCTTTCTAGCCTCTTCAATTTTTCGCTCTTCTTCAAGTCTTTTTGCTTCTTCGGCAATCAAAGCTTCCTGAGCGAGTCTTGCTTCTTCCTCTTCGCTTAATTCTTTTAACCTTGCATCTTCGGCCAGACGTTTTTCTTCTTCCAAACGAAGTTTTTCTGCTTCTTCTGCAAGACGGGCAGCTTCTGCACGTTCAGCTTCTTCGGCCAGACGCTTTTCTTCGGCAAGTCGTTCTTCTTCTTTTCTCTTTTCCTCTGCTAAACGTCTTTCTTCGGCAAGTCTGGCTTCTTCGGCCTTTCGCTTTTCTTCGGCAATTCTTCTTTCTTCTGCCAGACGTTTTTCTTCAGCTATTCGTTTTTCTTCTGCAATACGAGCTTCTTCTGCCTTTCGTTTTTCCTCTGCAAGTCTTCTTTCTTCAGCCTTTCTTCTTTCTTCTGCTAAACGTTTTTCTTCGGCTTTTCTTTTTTCTTCTGCCAAACGTTTTTCTTCAGCACGACGGGCTTTTTCAGCTGCAATTCGTTTTTCTTCAGCTATTCTTCTTTGTTCAGCAAGTCTCTTTTCTTCTGCTAAACGCTTTTCCTCTGCAATACGAGCTTTTTCGGCAGCAATTCTTTCTTCTTCTGCCCTTTTTTCTCTTTCAAGTCTTTCTTTTTCTGCTTTACGGGCAGCAATTATTGCTTCATTAGATTCAATCGTTGCAACAGCAGATTCATTAGTAACTATAGGTAAATCTGGTACAACAGAAACAGAAGTCGGCAAATCAGAAATAACCTGACCAACATTCTTATTAACTGTCTTTTCTGAGTTCTGAGCAATACGCTTTATTTCCTTTGACTTTTCTTCGCCAAATACGCTTTCGGCAAGCTCTTCAATATTATCATCAGCAGGATTTTTTACATAAATCTTTCCTGTTGGATAATTCTTTTTAGCATTATATTCTTCTTTTTCTGGAAGGGCAGTCCAATAAATAACATCACCAGGACGACCAAAATCAAAAATAACTGTACCCTTTTTTGTCTGAGAAGAAAGATATTCTGTATCAATAATTTCATTAAATGTTGAGTTAAATGAAACTAAAAGCTTTATACTGTCATAATTTGTCCAGAAGAATGGAACAGGTTCCTTAGTTTTATGATTCTGGCTGATTATATAATACTCAGAAGGCATTAAAACCTTAAACTGATTTTCCTGCTTCTTTTTTGCATTCTCTTTTGCTATTACGGCAAGCTCTTCCGGAGTAATGTCATCTTCTTCAACTACACTTTGGTTTGAATTAGTTCCCTGAGTTCCGGTTACAGTACCTGCCATTGGTTTAGCAACTTCCGGTGCAACAATCTTCTTTACATTCTGGCGAACCTTCTGAACAACGCTCACGGCAGTATCAGAAACAGTTGCTTCCTCTTTAGGCTCTGGCAAAACCTCTGCCTCAAAAGTTGCATAATCACCGGCACGGATAACCTGTTCAACCTTAGGTTCTGGAGCTTCTGCACCAGAAAGACTTCTTGCAACATTTTTAGCTGTTTTTCTAATACCGGTTTCTTCCGGCTGAGCTTTTATAATCTTAGCTTCACCAGAGGTAACGGCAACAGTTGCTTCCTGAACGATTTTGTTATCTTTATTTTCGTAAGCCTGACGTTTATCTGGAACTGTAATTACGGCAGATGTATTTTCTGTAAGATTAACAACCTTATCTCCAGTTTTGATTGAAAAGCCATCTGCTTCTTCTGTAGAAACTACGGAAATAGAACCGTTCATAAAGTGGAGAGTATTATCTTTCTTAAAATCAATCTGAATTAAGGTATTTTCATGAATATCAATTTTATTACCATTATTAAAAACAGCAGAAGCTTCCGACAAATCTCCTGTTCGGATTCTATCGCCATCGTAAATAGGACTTGTGACTTTTAAGCGTTCCCAAAGATTTCTACCCTGAAGTCTTCTTTGTGCAGTATTCTGCTTAAAATAGATTACACCAATCGGCTCAGAAGTGTCGTTGGAAAGAGTCATGTTTATATCTTTGTAAAAAAGGAAGACAGCTACACCTACTCCGGCAAGACAAAGCAGTGTGACTATAACATCTTTAGCCGTCAATCTTGTATTTCTTTTCTTCTTCATCTGTGCTTACCTTACTAAGATTTGGTTCATCCCAACCAAGGAATTCACGCATTTCGTGAACATCAGCAGGACCTCTAACTCCAACAGCATTTACAACTGCATACATTTTTATTGCATCCGTTTTGCCCTTTACGTGAACGCCAGGCATTTCTTCAACAATAATCTTATCTTTTATGAGCTTATAAGTATTTTCTGTAATAAGAATATCTGTGGCAAAAGGTTTATTCAAAGCTTCTGTTCGGCTGGCAAGGTTTACTGTATCACCAATAACGGTGTAGTTCATGTGACCTTCTGAACCAATCTGGCCGGCAACTATAGGACCTGTATTAATTCCACAACCGATTTTAATAGGGTTTTTGCCGGCTGCAATTCTCTTCTGATTAAGATGATAAAGAGCAATTCGCATCATAAGGGCAGCTTTTACTGCGTTCCAGGCATCGGCTTCTTCTGAACCGGCAGATTCTGGTGCACCCCAAACTGCCATAACTGCATCGCCAATAAACTTATCAACAATACCATTAGTTTTATCAACACATTCACACATTCGGGCAAAGTATTCATTTAAAAATTCTACAACCTCGTCTGGAGTAAGCTTTTCTGAAAGTGCCGTAAAGGATCGGATATCTGAAAAGAAGATTGTTGCGTCCTTTCTTTCTCCACCAGGCTTAAGTTCACCCTTTGCTGCTTTTTCGGCAATATATTTATTCGTGAATCTTGTAAACGTATTCATAAGGCGGTTTCTTTCAGAAAGACCTTCTGTCATGTCCATAAAGTTTGTTGTAAGGAAACCAATTTCATCTTTTGTTTTTGGCTTAAGGTCAAGCTCATAATTACCGGCACCAATCTGTTTTGTTGCATCTACAAGTGTCGCAATCGGGCGGGAAATTGTTTTACTGAAGAATCTGATAATTATAATAGAAAGAAACAGTACAGCAATTGAAAGCAGGATGATTCTATAGGTTGTTCTATTAATAGCTTCGAATACATCAGCTTCGGAAACACAGGTTAATACAGCCATATCGCCTACAATTCTGTTAAATGCATAGAACCATCTTTGGCCGTTTTCGTCCGGTAAAAGATACTGACTTTTATCTGTGTTGGAAGTTTTTATTTTTTGAACTATCTCAAGATAAGAAACATTCATACCTTTAAGCATTTTTTCTTCCACCGCATGAATAAGTACATCGCCATCTTTATTAATAAGGAAAGATGTATTATAAGAACCTGTACTCAAGATTTCGGCAAGGTCATCTACAAAGAAGCCTACTGCAACAAAATCTGACTTTTGAGTAACTGAATTAAAATGTGGGAAAAGAATACATAGGATTGCCTGATTAAACAAAGGCGAAATATTCTTAATTACAAACTCGCCTTTTGAAACTGAGCTTTTTATTCCAGGATTCTGTTCAAGCCAGTTGTTAAAGGTGTAAGACAAATCAGAATGAGCCTTTAAAAAAGCAGCATTTGCCTTCATTCCTATATCAGAAGAATAAAGGAAAACAGTAGCTTTGTTTCTCTGACAGTAATCTTCAAACAAGAGTTCAGCTTTTTTTTTATAATCTTCTTCGCTTTCCAAAAGAAGAAGTGTATTAAAAAATCCGTTAGCGTTTGCCTGCGCATTTAAGATTGAGTTTTCTATTGTTTGTGCAGAACGAATGTTGATTGTAAGGTTATTCTCCTGTGCTTTTATACGTTCATCATTGCGGACAATGGTAGAAACCATATACGTAATGGAAACAAGAATTACAATTACAAGAACCGAAAAAATTGAGACAAGCTTAAGACTTATAGGAACCTTTACTTTATTCTGTTTTGTCTGTTTCATTATTCCACCTCGAAATCAAAGAAGTATACACTGCAGCCCAAATTTTTTCCTTCCTGTCCAACTGGAACAATCTGAGCAAACTCTATTTCACTTCCATCATATTTCTTTTCTTTTGAGTTATTTCGTTTGTCCAATGACTTTAACTGTATTGAAACATCTGAAAAACCATTCTTCTTTGTGTTAAACTCACTGGCAAAATATCCATCACTGGCTGTTTTTACATAGAACATATATTTATTGCCGTCACCATAAACCTTAAATCTTAATTTGGAATTATTGTTCAGTGATTCAGCCAGTTTTTTATTTTTTAATCTTCCAAAATCAGCTTCATCAGAAGTATGGGCAAAGCCTCTTAAGTGTATGGCTGAATGATATGCATTTTTATATATGATTTTGCTGCCTGTATAACTTATGTCGTTATAGCTCAGCCAATTTCTTTCATCTTCAAAATTATTTTTATAAACATATCCTTCTGCAGGGCTTTTGTTCAAATAGAGAATCTTTGCATTTGTATTTTGTAATCCGGTTAAATCTCTCTGGACTTTATCACCAGGGTTCCACATAAGGGTAATTGTCTGACCGTCTGTCCAACCGGCAAATGCATCTTTACCAATGTATGTTACTGAAGCAGGAATTGAAATTGCAGCAACATAAATATCGCCGGCGAAGGCTTCTTCTCCAATCGAAGTAAGCCTGTTTCCTAATATACTTACACTTTCAAGATTGCTGCAATTCTTAAAGGCTTTGTCGCCAATTGCTTCCAAGCTTCCTGGAAAAGTAAGCTTTTGAATAACATTATATCCTTCAAAACCACTAACCTCGGTAACACCATTATCAAATTCAAGGAAGGTAATTCTAGAAAGATTATTATAATCTGTACCGCGAACTTCGCCACCCTTTGTAATTACAGCTCCCTGAGAAACAACTGTTCTTGTATAAACGGAGCTTCTTACCGGCATTCTTATACCAAAAGCTACGGTGTTTCTAATATATCCGGTATCTTCTAAGCCATAAAGATTATGGAATTCAAAATTGTATCTAAAATCCATTACTCCAACTAAGTTAATTCCTGCATAGGCCGATACATATAAATCACTTGCCTTAGTAAAACCTTCGCTGCTGATTTTTGAGAACAGATTATTAAAACTCAAATTGGTTGTTGGGTTTATAAGATTGTAACCAACAGATGCACCTAAATAAGGACTGAAATACTGATTTGGTATATGGAAGCGGGTATTAAGCTCAAGGCCTAAATTTGGAGAAACAATAGATTCAATATGTATTCTGTTATCTTCCAGCGTATAAGTGTTATCCTTAAAGGCATCGCGATTAAACATTAATCCGGTTCCAAAACTAAACCAGCCGCTGTTGAAAATATCCTGCTCAAATCTAAAGTCAATATTTGCTCCACCTTCGCCAAGCATTGCAATGGAAGAAGCACCTGAAAATCTTATGTAAGGGAAAAGATAAGGCTTTGAAGCTTTTACAGTAGCCTCGCCATCAACAAAGGTAACTTTTTCTACAATATTGCTGGTAAAATCTATATCTTCTGAAGCACCTGCTTCTGGCTGTAAAAACGTTTTTTCAGCCTTTGCATCATTCATAGAAATAATTCTTGCCTTAAAATGCTTGTCTATGCTGAAATATTCCCTGATGACTCCTGAAGCAGTTTCTATAAGTGCCATATAATCACCCACTATAACAGAAGCAGGATCCAGAGAGCTTGTAAACTTTGCCCCCTGTAAAGCAGATTTTGAGACCTTCAATGGTATTTTTATATTGCCACCGTTATCCGGAGAATATTCAGAAACAAGAGTTATTGCATTTGCCTTTTCAAGATTTTCCCCTTTTACAGTGAAATCCAGTTTTTTTGTTCTCTTGTTATACTTTGTGGAGATTTTATCAATTTTAATATCTGAATCCATCAGAAGCGGAACCTTTGCAAGAATGAGTGCCTGAGCGGTTTCTTTGTTTCCGTTATCCGCCTGAATATAGTAATAACCGGTTTTTAAATCCCGGGCATTGCAGGTAAAATCAAGCTGTACGGTTCCATCATCACTGATATTTTTTTTATCTTTAAGATTTATTGTTACAATATTTCTGTCTCTATTTACTGCATAAGGATATTCAATACCTGCAGTATCTGTGGGAACAAGAGAAAACTTTGTACCTGAATCAAAGCCCTTTCCTGTTACCGCAAAAGAAAAATCACCTGAAGTCTTTACATTCAGGGCATTAACCTTATAACGCAAATCCTGTTCAAAATTGAACGGAGCAATACTCAAAGGACGGTCAGCAAGAACAAGAATACCAAGAGAATCCTTTTCCATACCGTTTCTTGCTTCCAGAGAATAATAACCTGAATAAAGTGATTTCTTATCGTAAGAAACATAAACACCGCCCTTTACAGCATCTTTTTTTATTACTGTAAGCGGTACTTCTTTTCTGTCCGTATAGAAAGGAACATAAGCTTTTCCTCCATCCAGTTCCTTATCTGACGGAACAAGATAAAATTTTAAATCCGGAGAAGAAAGATGCTTTCCTTTTATAAAGAATGTATTATCATCAAAGCCTTTTTCTGCAGTTATAAAGTTTTTATAACCAGGAACAGACTGCAGTTCTTTGCCTTTATAATCTATGTACAGGACAGGAACCTTCCAATCGCTAGGCCGGCTATAATAATTGTCAAAAATATATGGAGTTCCTTCATCAAGTACATAGAAATTGGTCCAGTCGGAGGCTGTTTTTTTACCAAGGATATTGAAAGTAGAGATTGCGATTCTGTAGCTTCCGGGTGGAAGTTCAACTTCTATAGAAGTCTTTCGGATTTCCTTTGAGTAGAACTTAACCCATTTGCCTTTCTCATTCAGTCTTTCAATATCAACGCCGTATTTTCTTGCCTTTGGAACCTCTTCCCAGGAAAAGGTTTCTGTTTCTCCCGCAATCTCAAGCTCTGAAGAAGCTTCTGCTGAACTGCTACTGGCAGAAGTCTTTACCTTTGCAGCCTGAGCAGAAAGGAAAAATCCCAGAGAAAATAAAACTAAAAAAACGGCCACCAGCTTTTTCATAAACTATCTCACCTGGTTTATGTTATTTTTTAGGCGGAAAAGCCTGAATATCTGCAATATGAGGACGTTTAACCAGATCGCCCTTCAAACCTTCAACACGAGCCTTGTTTACATAATCCGGAGACTGGAAGCTGTAAGTAAAGTTTGTATGAACGTCATAAGTACCCT
>JAEEGL011488520.1_pt1 | contig 10939 bp, 10 predicted proteins | sample 9134231 | NCBI WGS metagenome assembly JAEEGL01 (sample SAMN16246548, study PRJNA631951) | gut metagenome | biome: gut microbiome; feature: rumen; material: fiber-attached | host: Bos | place: Iran: Karaj | collected 2018-10 | reverse complement strand
GGGAAAAGGTCTGGGGAATCTATAAAACCTTATACGAAATATCAACAGCTCATATTGAAATAAATATGGCTAAAACTACAAGCAGACTAGGTATTGCAGCCTTTAAACTTGAAAAATATGATGATGCAATAAGCTATCTTCTTTCTTCATCCAGAAAGGATTCTGAGGTTTTTGAAACCAATTACTATCTTGGCAGGACCTTTTTCGAAAAAGGTGCATACGACAAGGCAATTATCTGCTATAAAAAATGCCGCCTTTTGAATCCAGACAGCAGCCTTATTAACGAAGCTCTTGCAATGTGTCTGTTTAAGGTACAGAAATACAAGGAAAGCTTACCTTTCTTAAAAAAAGTTCTGGAAGAGCATCCTGATAATAAAGAAGTGCTTTATAATATGGCAGTTGCAATGTCTGAAAGCGGCTACAGAGACAGAGCCTTAAAGGTTTTTATTCATCTTCGTCCGGATCCTGTTTTTGGTGCGCAGTCCTGTCTTGAGGCAGGAAAAATGCATGAATATATGAAAGATTATTCTGCTGCAGTTCAGGATTATGAAATTGGTATGAAGCTTGAAAATGTACCTGATAATATAGCAGTTCAGATTCTCTATAGATGTGCTGTTGCCTACATTAACCTTAACAATATCCCTCGAGGACTTATTTTGTTAAAACGTGTACAGGCTGCACATGCGGGCTATAGAGATGTAGATAATCTTGTTACCCGCTATCAGGAGCTTAATCAGAACAGAAACTTCCAGGCATACCTTATGACCGGAACAAGTGATTTTGTTGTTTTGTGCCGCAAGTTTATTTCTGAATACTATAAGGATGCTTTTGTAAAAATTGAAGATGTTGCAATTGCTGCAGAAAATATTGAAATAATCTGTTATGTTACTGCAAGCAAATGGCAGTCCAGAGTTATGTTCCGTTTTTACAGAACACAGACTATAATTGGCGATATTTATGTCAGAGAGTTCCATACAAAAATCCGGGATGCAAGGTGCGATAACGGTTTCTGTGTTTCTCTTGGAACCTTCTCCGACAGTGCGCACAAATACACAGAAGGCCGCCCAATCGATTTAATAGAAAAGGATGAGCTTTCAAAGATTCTGAAAAGAATAAATATGAGCAATTAGGTGCTAAAAAGCTTTATGGTTCGCAGAAGGGTGGGGAAATGAACATTTGTCTTTTTTCGCAGGAAGAAATTACAAAGCCTCTTGATGTAAAGGATGAACGTGGAGAACATATTCTCAAGATTCTGCATAAAAAAACAGGCGACACCTTTACAGCCGGAATCTTAGGCGGAAAGTCTGGAACAGCGAACATAACAGATATTTCGGACGGTAAAATCTTTTTTACGTTTGAACCGGCCGGCGACGGTAAACCTTTGAATCCATTAAAAATGATTATAGGTTTTCCTCGACCAATTCAGTTAAAACGGCTTCTGCGAGATATTGCGGCTCTTGGCGTTTGCGAGGTTCACCTTACAGGAACAGAGCTTGGCGAAAAATCCTACATGCAGTCAACGCTTGTAGAAAAAGGAAATGCTTACAAAATGTTATTAGACGGAACGGTTCAGGCTGGAAGCACCTATGTTCCAGAGCTTTTTTTACATAAGTCTTTAAGCGAGTGTCTTGCTTTTCTTTCTGATGATGATGTACGCCTTGCTCTTGATAATAAAAATCCTTCTATGCGGCTGCAGGAAGCATTGCAGAAAAAAGCAGCAACAGAACGAAAAGTAATTGCGGCAATTGGAAGCGAGCGCGGCTGGACCGATAGAGAACGTAAGCTTCTTGAAGATAATGGCTTTATTCGCTGTGGAATGGGCGAAAGAATAATGAGAACAGAAACGGCTGCAACAGTTGCCGGATCAATCATATTGAATTATATGGAGTGTTTATGACAAACGATAAGATTAAAGAAATCCTGCTCGACATTTATGAAACAGAGCTTGATTTTACAGTAACCCAGACAGGAAAAGAAAGCAAAAGAGTAAACGGTTTTTATAAACCAGATACTCACGAAATCTTCCTTCATAATCTGAACTTTAAATCAGATAACCAGCTCGTATATACAGCTGTTCACGAATATACTCATCACGTAATAACAGAACAGAAGCTAAAGTTTGACCCGTCTTATTCCTGTAATTCAAAGGTTCATACGCAGGAGTTCTGGGCAAAATTTGGAGAGCTTTTGGGAATTGCAGAGCAGAAGGGCTACTACTCTTTAGGTTGGGAAAGTAATCCTGAGCTAAAGGCTTTAACAGAAGATATCCGTACAAATTATCTTGCAAAAAACGGTGAGCTTATGCAGGAGTTTGGGAAAAAGCTTTCACGTGCCTGGGAGCTGTGTAAAGAAGCCGATATCCGTTATGAAGATTATATTGACAGAGTTCTTTGTCTGCCACGAAGCTCTGAGCGCGATATGCGAAGAGTTGCCGCTTCAGATGTAAATCCTGCAATTGGCTTTGAAAATATGAAGCTTGTTGCCTCTGTTAAAAAGAAGGATGACCGTGCTGATATTGAACAGGAGTTCCTTCAGGGTGGAAAAAGTCCTTCTACAGTTCGTGAGCTTATGAAACAGAAGGCTTCAAAACAAAAAAATGAAGATCCAAGAACAAAGCTTGAACGCGAAAGAAGCAGACTTGAAAAAACAATTGCTCAGCTTACTCATCGTCTGGAAGTTGTGGAGGAAAGTCTTGCAAGCATGTAATCGTATTTTAAGAAAACAGCTGGTAAGAAAGGCTGTTGTTCTTTTGTTCTGTTTAGTTTTATTTTCGGAGCACTTGTTTTCGCAGGAAAAACTGGAAATGCCACCTATGCCAAAAATGCCCGAAATGCCGAGTATTTCCTTTCCGGAATACAGCACTTCTTTTTATCGTCCTGCAATGCCGGAAAACTATAAAAAGGATAATGTAAACGACAAAAACAATCCTGAAAAAGATGCCGCAGAAACAGATAAAACAAAAAAAACTAATCAGAAAAAATCGCAGAATACGCTGATGAAGGCTTTAGTTTCCGGAGACGATGTTCTTTCTGCGTCCGACATTTCTTCTTTATACGAGCTTGGAATGTTCGGAGATGTTTCATCAATAATGGGTTATGGTCAGACAGATTACAGTACCGGTTTTTCTTCAACCAATACAACAAACCTTATGCTGCAGCAAGTGCTCACTGAGCTTGAAGAAATGAAGGAAGCTCAGAAAAAAGAAACTGAATCAAACAACAGTAAACTTGAACAAAAAGAAATCCATCAGGATAGTCAGAACTTCAGGCAGAGAGAACCTTCAATCCTAAGGTTTAGAATTAACGGTTACAATATTTCCGATTCATTATCAACAGTATTTTTCAGCGAGCCTGATGTTGACGGAAGCTTTTTACTCACAGCCGATAGAAAATATTTTGCAAATCAGCAGCCAAGAACAGAAACCTTTTATTTTCTGTTCAAGACTGTGAAGGGAAACGGAACAACAACAACGTACGAGGTAACTCCATCAATCGTTCAGGACAGAACAAACACAAACTCCTTCGTTTATCAACTCTGCCAGCAGAAAAATCTTACTGCCGAAAAAACAGGAAACCTCATCGTATTCCACTATACCTCGGACAATTTTAATGCCGATATGCTGCTCGATTTAGATAAATAAATATTATTGGAAAAAAAGAATGGGAAATGAAAGTGAACTGTTAAAAAAAGGATTATTAGCCTGCGGTATTCCGAAACAAAGTCTGGACACTGTTACCGATAAAATGAACCGCTATATCAAGGAAATTGTCCTGTTTAATTCCGCCTATAATCTTACGAACACTTCTGATTATGATGAGCTTGTAATCCGCCACATTTTAGATTCTCTTGCAGCTTACAAAGAGCTTGAAGCAATTGCAGAAAACAGAGCAGGCGAAAATGCTGCTGAAGAACTTATTTTTGCAGATATCGGTTCTGGAGGCGGTTTACCTGGTATTCCGCTTGCTGCGGTTTTTCCACAGTACCAGTTTAAGCTTGTAGAAAGAATGAGCAAGCGTTGTGCCTTTTTGGAAAACTGTGCCGCAATCCTTGGACTTAAAAATGTTGAAGTTATAAACTCCGAGGCAGAAAGAGTTGCACCGGAAAGCTTTGATATTGCAGTTTTCCGAGCGTTTCGTCCACTCGATTCCAAAATGACTTCAACGCTGCTAAGGATTATAAAAAAGAGTGGTTATCTTGCGGCTTATAAAGCAAAAATGGAAAATATAACAGAAGAAATGAATGCCATAAAAGAGCTTGTCCCGGAGTATGAAGTAAAACCGCTTAAGGTTCCGGGGCTTGAAGATAGTGAAAGAAATCTTGTTGTTATAAAAAAAGCATAATAAAATCGTACGGGAGAAAATATGAAGACAATTGGTAAGTTTTTAAGAAATAAGGAAAGAACACCGGCACAGGTTGTTATTCAGGATGTTCTTGCAGTAAAAAAAGGAGAACGCGTTTTAATAATTGCTAATCCTGCAACAAGTGAAATTGCACAGGATTTATATCTTGCCGCAGAAGAAACTGGTGCAACTACAACCCTGATGTTCCAGCCTGACAAAACAAGCTTTGATAATGCAAACAAAGAGGTTCTTGCCGCAATTGAATCAGCACCGGAGGTTTGTCTTTCCATTTCTAATATAAAGCTTGGAAAGGATCCAAAGGCAACTGCAAATCCGTATAAGGCAGAAAACGGTCAGGAATATACACACATTTTTGATTATCTCCTTGATGGAAAAAAGAGCATGCGTGCTGTCTGGACTCCTGGAATTACTTTAGATATGATGAACAGAACTGCCGCAATCAATTATAAGGAGCTTAAAGAAAGATGCGAAAAGCTCAACCGTTTCTTTACAGATGCTGTGAGTGTTCACGTAACTGCGGCTGGCGGTACAGATTTAGTTGTTCCTGTAACAGGCCGGGCTCTTATGTTTGATGATGGTGATTTTTCTAAGCCCGGAGCTGGCGGAAACATTCCTGCCGGAGAAGTGTTTATTAGTCCTATTGTGGGCGGCTGCGAAGGTGTTATTGTTTATGACGGTTCAATGACTTTTTCCGACGGAGATTCAATTCTTGAAACACCAATTACCTGTAAAGTAAGCAAGGGCTTTGTAACGGACATTACAGGTGGTGCAGAAGCCGGACGTTTACGAAAAACAATAACCGAAGCAGAAAAGCGTGCAATTCAGTATGAGCAGGAGAAAAAACTTCCTGAAGGGATGGGCGAAGTTTATAAAAAGAATGCCCGAAATATCGGCGAGCTTGGAATCGGTTTGAATCCTGCTGCAAAAATTACAGGAAATATGCTTGAGGATGAAAAGGCTTTCCATACCTGTCATTTTGCAATTGGTGAAAATTATGATAATGATGCTCCAAGCCTTATCCACCTGGACGGCGTTGTACGAAACCCGACAATTACTATAGTTTATAAGAATGGTGATGAAAAAGTGATACTCGATAACGGCGTGCTTACAATTGAAGGATAAGCAGAATATCTTTTGGAGTTTTGTATGAAAAAAAATTGTGTTTTGTGTTTGTTTTTTAGTCTAAGCTTATTGGGTTGTCACGCTCAAAAAAATACTTCAAAAACCGGAACTGGTTCAAAAGCTTCTGATTCTGTTCAGACTGAGGTTGTAAAAGCGCAAAAATCTGCTCCAGTGGAAGTGAATCCGGAAATTGAAAAACTTGCAAAGGTTATTTCTTCAATGAGTGACCGCTGTAAGGCAGAAATGAAGAACGGTTCTCTGGAGGAGCTTCTTGCAGATTTGCATAAGGTTCTGGCAGTTGAGGCTTCTTTCCCACAGGATGATTTAAGCCTTTATTATCTTATTGATAAAAAGCATCCGGTGGACGAAAGTTATGTGCCGGCCCATCTTGTAAAATTGCAGAGTAATAATTTTTATGTTGTAAACAAAAAGGACATTTATCTTCGCGAGGATGCAGAAGCGGCCTTACGGGAAATGGCAGGAAATGCAAAGACCGATGGTGTTACTCTTGATGTTAGCTCAACCTACCGTTCGTATGCTTACCAGAAAAATCTTTTTGACTATTGGGTAAAGGTTGACGGTCTGGAAGAAGCGGAGCGTGAATCTGCAAGACCGGGTACAAGTCAGCATCAGCTTGGAGTAGCAATAGATTTTGGTTCAATTGATGATGATTATGATACAACACCGGGCGGAAAATGGATGTACAAGCATGCTTCAGAATATGGCTGGAGCTTAAGCTTTCCAAAGGGGTACGAGGATGTTACCGGTTACCGCTGGGAATGCTGGCATTTCAGATACATTGGAGTAGAGGCGTGCAGGTTTCAGGAAAAGTGGTTCAACAATGTTCAGCAGTACATGCTTGAGTTTATAGACGCCTGGAAAAAAATGCAGTAATTTTTACAAGGATTTATTTCCAAAGCTCCGGTTTAATCTCAAGAGCCTTTAGCAGTGCAGGAGACTCTTCTTTATCAGTTTTGCTGTTTTTCTTTACAGCCCGAATGAGAATATTTTTCGGAGTATGCTCAATATCAATAAACTCCAGCATTTGAACTTTATAATTATGTGCTTCAAGCCATTCACCGCGGAGTGCATCTGTTACCAGCGAAGAAAACTTTTCCTTTATAATTCCCCATTTTAGCAGCGAAGAATAAGGTGATGTTGAATCAAACAATTGTTTTTGTTCAGAAAGCTGCTTGTTCACTTCATGCTGGCAGCACGGTACGCTCAAAATAGCTTTTGCATTATGTTCAACTGCATATTTTAAAGCAAAATCGGTGGCGGTATCGCAGGCATGAAGCGTAATCACAATATCAGGATTTTTCGTGTTGGAATAGCTAGCAATATCCCCGGTATGAAAAACAAGCTTATTTAGCCCGAGCTTTTGTGTAATTTCGTTACAATAGCTTATTACATCCTCTTTTAAGTCCAGGCCTTCAATTTCGCATGGAATATGCTTAAGCTCTGTAAGGTAATAATGAACCGCAAAGGTAAGATAAGATTTTCCACAACCAAAGTCTGCAATGCGGATAGCGTCTTCTGCTTCTCCGCCACTTGCTTTAAGAACCTGAACTTCAGGGATAATATCATCAATAAACTCAAGAAACCTGTTTATCTGACGGAACTTATCGTATTTAGAAGAAATGATTTTGCCTTCAGCCGTCATTACTCCCAGCAGAACCAAAAATGGAACAGGAATACCTTCCGGAATCAGATAGTTTTTATTAATGCTTTTATTAACTGTTGGAACAGAGCCTTGTGTTAAATCCTTTGTAAGGCGTGTGAGTTTGCCTTTTTTATTTGAAAGAAAGGTTATTTCCTGATTTTCAGTGCGCTGAACACAATTTCTAAAGGTTTTTCCAATATTTTGTGCTAAAAAATCCTCAAGCTCCTGCTCAGAAAAATGCCTGTGCGTAACTTGTGTTTTTGTAAAAAACTCTGCAAAGTATTTTGTTTTTCCACCGGCATTTTCAGCCTTAATTTTTATCTTTTCGTAGGCTTTTCCCAGCAAAAGCTCTGCTTCCTTTGTCGGTCTGGAAAGAGTTGCACTAATAATCATTTTTTCTCCATTTTCTTTTTATACTATATAGATTTATTGAAATAAAGTCACGTTGCTGATATAATATTTTACTATGGGTAAATGTATTGTATTTGTTAACCAAAAGGGTGGTGTCGGAAAAACAACTTCCGCAATTAATATCGGGGCATACATTGCTTTAGCCGGAAAAAAAGTTCTTCTTGTCGATTTTGACTCTCAGGGAAATATGTCGAGTGGTGTTGGAGCTTCTAAAGATAAACCAACCGTTTATGAGCTTTTGGCAGGAATGGTTTCTGCAGAAGCAGCTATAAAGCATACTCCTGTTGAAAACCTTGATGCAATCAGTGCTTCCATAGATTTATCTGGTGCGGCTATAGAGCTTGTTGACCAGGAAAACCGTGAATATTACTTAAAGGAAGCTCTTGCTCCTCTGCGCGAAATATACGACTTTATTTTAATTGACTGTCCACCTTCTCTTGGTATTTTGACCTTAAATGGACTTGCAGCCGCTGATTCTGTACTTGTTCCAATGCAGTGTGAATACTTTGCCCTTGAAGGAATTACACTCCTTCTTCAGACAGTACAAAAGGTTCAGAAGGAAATAAATCCTAACTTAAAGATTGGCGGTATTTTCTTTACAATGTACGATTCAAGAACAAGACTTGCTCAGGATGTTGTTCTTCAGGTTAAATCCTATTTTAAAGATTTAGTTTTCAATACAATTATCCCACGAAATGTACGCTTATCAGAAGCTCCTTCACATGGACTTCCGATTTGTAAATACGATCCTGCTTGTGTAGGTGCAAAAAGCTATGAAAAATTAGCGGAAGAGGTGATTCGCCGTGGCTAAAAATGGACTTGGAAAAGGATTAGGTGCTCTGCTTTCGGAGAATAAGGCTGCTTCTGAAGAGGTTGTGGTTTCAACTGGTGGTCTGCATTCAATAAACATAAAAAAAAGTAATTTACCTTCATGCATAGAGGTTGATGAAAACGGTGGACTTTGGGTAGATCCGTCCTTACTCAAGCCAAATCCAAAGCAGCCACGTGTTGATTTTAATAAAAAACAGCTCGAAGAACTGTGTGATTCTGTAAAAGCTAACGGTATTCTTCAGCCGATTATTATTGAACCGGTTGAAGGTACAGAAAACGAGTTTTATATAATTGCCGGTGAACGAAGAACTCGTGCCGCTAAAATGGCAGGACTCACAAAGGTTCCTGTTCAGTTAAGACAGTTTAATGAACAGAAAAAACTTGAAATTGCTTTAATAGAAAATATTCAGCGTTCAGATTTAAATCCAATAGAAGAAGCTACTGCTTATTACAATCTTATTCAGATGGGTGATTTAAGCCAGGATGAGGTTGCAAAAAGAGTAGGTAAAAACCGTGCTACAATTGCAAATGCAATCCGTTTGTTAAAATTACCTGAGGATATTCAGAAGGCTCTTTCTGAAGGGCTCATTTCATCTGGTCATGCCCGTGCCCTGCTAATGGTAAAGAATGATGCAGATATGCGTGTCATGTTCGGTAAGATTACAAGTGGTGGTTTGTCTGTAAGAGAGGCCGAAGAATTGGCCGAAGTCTACAACAACGGTGGCCGTGCAGTTGCTTCTAAAAAGAAAAAGACAGCTGCAAAGAAAGACCCCGATGTTGCAAACTTTGAGCAGGAAGTTAAGAACCTTTTCGGCGTAAAAGAAGTTGCTTTCAAAGGTTCTATGGATAAGGGCTCCCTGCAGATCAGTTTTTCATCCAGAAAGGATTTTGACAGGATTTACGAAATCCTCATGGCTAAAAAGGCTTTATAGCATTCAAAAATCTGTGAAATATCCTCTTTACTCGTAATTTCCCATGGAGCATGCATGCTTAGTACAGCTACACCTGCATCAAGTACGTTCATTCCGTATTTTGCAGCATGATAAGCTATTGTTCCACCGCCGCCCTGGTCAACCTTTCCAAGCTCTGCCATCTGGTATGTAACATTTGCGTCATCCATTGCTTTGCGGACAGCTGCAATAAACTCCGGATTAGCATCACTGGCACCTGATTTTCCACGTGAACCTGTATATTTCTGGAAAGCAACTCCACCACCAAGTACAGAAGCATTATCCTTATCAAAGAGACTTGCATTCATAGGGTCATACGCTGCATTTACATCAGAAGAAAGCATGCTACTTGCTGCAAGAGCTCTTCGAACTGTAAGCTCAGAGTATGCTGGTTCAGTTCTTTCAACAATTTCTGCAACCATATTTTCAAAAAGATTAGAAGCCATTCCTGTGGCGCCAACACTGCCAATTTCTTCTTTATCTACACAGAGACAGCATGTTGTAAATACAGGATTTTCTACCTCAAGCATGGCGGCTACAGAAGTATAAGCGCAGGAACGGTCATCCTGTCCGTAAGCAAGAATTAAAGAGCGGTCAAGACCTAAATCTCTTGCGGTTCCAGCCGGTACAATTTCAAGCTCTGCAGAAGAAAGATCGTCTTCCTCAATGTTATATTTTTTTGCAAGCAGCTCAAGAATAAGCTTTTTGTTCTTATCCTTTTCCTTTTTGTCTTTTTCTTTCTTGTCTTTTTCACTTGATTTCTTTGCAGGTAAACCGGAGCCAAAAATCAAATCAAGATCTTCGCCTTTTATAAAGTCAGAAGCCTTGTCTTTCATCTGTTCCTGTGCAAGATGTGGCAGAATATCAGAAATACAGAAAACCGGATCCTCAGTGCTTTCGCCAATAACTATGTTTACACAGGTTCCGTCTTTTTTGCAAACAACACCGTGAATGGCAAGCGGAAGCGTTGTCCACTGGTACTTTTTAATTCCACCGTAATAATGTGTATTCAAATAAGTAATGTTGTCTTTTTCATAAAGCGGATTCTGCTTTGCATCAAGTCTTGGTGAGTCAATGTGAGCGCCAAGAATATTCATTCCCTTTGCAATTGGTTCAGTTCCAATGTTAAAAAGTGCAATAGCTTTGTTCATTTTGGTGATATAAACCTTGTCACCGCTTTTAAGCTTCTTGCATTTTGTGATATCCTTGTATCCTTTTTTTTCTGCATCCTTTATGATTTTGGCGACACATTCTCTCTCTGTTTTGCATTCGTCCAAAAATGTTTTGTAATCTTTAATAAGTTTTTCGTTCACTCTTTTACTCCTAAATATTTATATTTAAAATATAAGGAAGATTTGACAATAAGGCAAGTGGAAAAAGATTAGTTTAAACTAACGAGTTCTGCTTCGCCATTCTCTGAAAGAGAAACTGTAAATGCTTCATCATCAGAGAAAAAGAAGGTTTCTGGCGGTAAACCTCGATTTTTCTTAGCATAATTTTTTGTAAATGAAACAGGAGTTCCAGGAACCGGTGTTTCCTGTAAAGTGATTCCGAGTCTTGATGCATTAAGGTTTCCGTCGATTGTAATTGTTTTACCTTCT
>JAEEGL010362357.1_pt1 | contig 10939 bp, 10 predicted proteins | sample 9134231 | NCBI WGS metagenome assembly JAEEGL01 (sample SAMN16246548, study PRJNA631951) | gut metagenome | biome: gut microbiome; feature: rumen; material: fiber-attached | host: Bos | place: Iran: Karaj | collected 2018-10 | reverse complement strand
GATTCCATGCATCAGCTGTATCTTCACTACAGATAAGCGTGCTGATGCCAAACCAGTCGGCAATGCGGATGATGGTACCCAGATTACCAGGATCCTGTACACCATCGAGTGCAAGAGCTAATGTCTGATCGTTTAACATTGTCTGTGGATTAGTAGTCACCTGTGATGGAATAGGGAAGAGGGCAAGTACCTGTTGAGGATGTTGTTGGAAACTGATACGTTGTAGCTCTTCGTCAGTAATAATTTGTGGGATTATACCTTTTGGCGCAAGCCATTGCTCCGTTGCGAAAACAGCCTCAGGGGTATAGCGAGTTAAAAGGTCGCCAACCACCTTTATGCCCTCTGCAACGAAAAGCCCTTCACGCTTGCGATATTTCTTTTGTTCGAGTTGACGGATATACTTTTGCTGATTTTTACTGATCATTTTCAAAAAAGTCGTTAATTCCGATGCAAAGTTAAGAACTTTTTCGTAATTTTGCAACTTACAAACAAGAATGTTGATGAAGAAATCCATAAAATGGTCATATTTCGCCCTTCTGACAAGCGTCTTGTTATTTGGCGCCTGTTCGGTATCTAGTGATCTGCCTGAAGGTGTATATATGCTGGATAAGGTAAAAGTGGTGACTGACGGGAAGTATAAGGATGTCAACCCATCGCAAATGAATAACTATGTGCGACAGAAAGGTAATTCACGTTGGTTTTCTGCCATCAAGATTCCGCTTGGTGTCTATGCGATGGCAGGTAAGGATAGCTCTTGGATTAATCGCACTCTGCGTCGAATGGGTGAAGCACCTGTGATATACGACTCATTGTTAGCACGCCAGTCCTGCGAAGATCTTCAATTGGCGCTTCAGAACAAAGGCTATCTAGATGCACAAGTGGAGATGTTTGTCAACCCTCATAAACATAAGATCGATGCGCTTTATGTGTTGCACCCAGGGCTTCCGTATTATATTAATGGATATACAACAGACATTCAGGATTCAGTCATTTCGAAATTGATAGCTTCGCGCAAGCCCTTGCTTCATAACGGTTTGCAGTTTAGTACGGATGCTTTGAATGCGGAACGTTCACAACTGACGACTTATCTGCAGAATCAGGGCTATTTCAGATTCCATAAAGAGTTTATAACTTATAGAGCCCATAAGGATAGTGCTCGCCATGAGGTTGGACTTTCAATGATATTGCATCCGTATCGCGCCAATAGTGAGGCAAAAGACACCTTACATAGTAGGTATTGGATTCGGAATATCAATTACGAAAGTGGTGCACAGAATGATTCGGTCATCCATCTGCGCCCGTCGGTGCTGAAAGAAAACACATTCTTGGAAACGGGGCAGCCTTATTCTGCAACTCAATTACAGAATACATATAACCACTTCGGGCGATTGGGAGCTGTGAGATATACGAACATCAGTTTCCAGCAGGTACCAGATACGACACTGCTCGATACGAAGATCCAGATTCAGACCAACAAACCATCGACGATCAGTTTTCAGCCAGAGGGAACCAACACGTCGGGCGATTTAGGGGCTGCGGTATCGTTGACTTATCAGAATCGGAACATCTTCAAAGGTTCAGAGACTTTCACGATGAAGGTGCGAGGTGCCTATGAAGCCATTCGTGGATTGGAAGGCTATAGTAACCAAGACTTTATTGAATATAGTATTGAAGGACGGTTAACTTTCCCAAGGTTTATTATTCCCTTTATTAGTTCTGAAAGTAGAAGGCGCAATACTGCCACCAGTGAGGTTTCACTGATGTACGACTCCCAAGATCGTCCGGAGTTCCACCGTCGGGTGCTATCTGCTGCATGGCGATATCAATGGAAAAAACAGGATCGTCTTGACACATACCGTTTTGATGTACTCGACCTGAATTATGTTTTTATGCCGTATATCAGTGATACATTCAGGAAAGAGTATCTTGATAACCCTTCGAATTCAAATGTTATCCTTCGTTATAACTACGAGGATCTGTTTATCATGAAGATGGGCTTTGGCTATGCTTATAATAATGGCAGACTTGCTTTAAAAACGAATGTTGAAACAGCTGGTAACTTATTGGGAATGTGTACAGCTATCTTTGGTGGTTCGAAGAACAGTAATGGACAATATAAGGTGTTTAATATTGCATATGCCCAGTACGTGAAAGCTGATGTGGATTTTTCAAAAAATTTGCTGGGCCGCAGCTCGAAAGACCAGCTGGTATTCCATTTGGGACTTGGCGTGGCTTATCCTTACGGCAATTCCACTGTGTTACCTTTCGAGAAGCGCTATTTCTCAGGTGGTGCTAATAGTGTGAGAGGTTGGACGGTGCGAAGTCTTGGCCCTGGGCGTTATAAGGACAAAGACGGGAATATTAACTTTATTACCCAGACTGGTGATTTGAAATTAGACCTGAATTTGGAGTATCGTACTCATCTGTTCTGGAAGTTTAACGGAGCTGCATTTGTTGATGCTGGAAATATCTGGACACTCAGAGAATATGAAGAGCAACCTGGAGGACAGTTTACTTTGAAAGGGTTGGTGACAGATTTGGCTGTGAGTTATGGTCTTGGTCTGCGTCTAAACTTCGACTACTTTGTTTTACGTTTCGACCTTGGTATGAAGGCAATAAACCCAGCTTATCAGACAGAGGAAGAAGCTCACTATCCTCTGATCCATCCAAAATTCAGTCGAGACTTTGCTTTCCATTTCGCAGTCGGAATGCCTTTCTAAGATATAATTTATGTGAAAAGCCAACACTATTCGCATATTTTTTGTACCTTTGCACGAAAATAACAAAAAGACATGTTGAAATTCATATCGTTTGGAAGTGGTAGCAGTGGTAATTGCTATTATCTTGGTACTGCAACCGACGGCTTGATAATAGATATCGGCGTAGGAATACGCTCTCTAAAGAAATCCTGTAAGGACTATGGTATTCAGCTCTCGAAGGTACATCGGGTGCTTATAACTCATGACCATGCAGACCATATCAAGTCGGTAGGTTCTTTCAGCCACGAATATAAGGTGCCCGTATATGCAACAGAAAAAGTACATATGGGCATTGATCACAATTACTGTGTGACAAGGAAGGTTACTGATGAGATGAAAAAGAAGATCGTAGTGGGTACCCCCATTCAGATGGGCGACTTTCTGGTGAAGCCATTTTCTGTACCTCATGATGCAAGTGAAAATGTGGGATATGAGATACAGGTGGAAGGAATTACTTTTGTGGTGATTACTGATGTGGGGAGCATCACTGAAGACATAGGAGAAAGTATCTCACGTGCCAATTATTTGGTGATTGAGGCTAATCACGACGAAGAGATGTTGATGAGCGGCCCTTATCCAGAATATCTGAAGAAACGTATTCTCAGCAATACTGGTCATCTGTCTAACAAAGACTGTGGCGAGGTGCTAGCCAATCATATGTCAGAGAGTCTGAAACATATTTGGCTCTGCCATCTCAGCGAGGAGAACAACCATCCTGAATTGGCACGTAAGACGGTGGAAGCCATTCTAAGGAGTTATGGGATTATTCCTGGTAAGGATGTAGAGCTGGAAGTGCTACGTCGCCAACTACCATCTGGTGTTTATGAACTGACTTAAATAATTGACAATGAAAGAAGTGGTCGTTAAAGATGCTGATTTGCAGAAGGCTGCAATGGAAGGTATGGATGCCTTTGTGAATGTATTTGTGAAAGCCATCTATGATGCCATCGGTGGAGAACTGACGCCAGAGACGATGGCAGAACTGAATGCCGACCAAATGACACTGCTGGCATGGGACATTCTGCATCAAGAAGTGATGGATGGTGGATTCGTTCAGTTGATTCACAACGGTTATGGCACATTTATCTTCAAAAACCCGTTGGCAAAGGTGTTGAGACTATGGGAGATGCGTGGTCCTTCCAAACTAATTTATGATGCTCATACGCTGTGGCTCAAGCATCGTGAGGAGATAGAGAAAGATTGTAGCGATGAGGAGTTTATGGCACTCTTTGAACAGTTCCCGGATTTTGACGATCTCGATGATCAATTTGTTGAGAATGAAGAAGAATGGATGGAGGATATCGCTCACTACATTGACGATCACTTGGAAAAATTTGCTACGATTCAATGAACAAGGAACAGGAACAGCTCAGGAAGAAAAGCCCTGTACAGATTAAGAATAAGAAGGCCTCGTTTGAATACTTTTTCATTGAGACTTATACAGCCGGTATTGTTCTGACGGGTACGGAGATTAAAAGCATCCGACTCGGAAAAGCCAGCTTGGTTGATACCTATTGCGTGGTCATAAATGGTGAACTATGGGTAAAAGGAATGAATATCAGTCCTTATTTCTATGGTTCTTATAACAACCATGAAATGAAACGCGATAGAAAACTGTTGCTGACGAAAAAGGAAATCAGAGCCTTAGAGAGTGCCACGAAGCAGACAGGCTACACCATCGTACCTATATTAGTGTTTATTGATAATAAGGGCAGAGCCAAGATGGACATCGCACTTTGTAAGGGTAAGAAGGAGTTTGATAAGCGCCAGACCTTGAAGGAAAAAGAAGATCGCAGGGAAATGGACAGGGCAATGAAAGTTTATAAATGAAGAAACTAGACGATATCATTAAAGAAAGGATACTCATCCTTGATGGAGCGATGGGTACGAAAATACAGACTTACGGTCTCACGGAAGAAGATTTCCGTGGTGACCGTTTTACACATTTAAAAGGGCAGTTGAAAGGCAATAACGATGTGTTATCCATCACGCGACCTGATGTCATTTCAGACATTCACCGTCAATATCTCGAAGCTGGAGCAGATATCATCGCTACGAACACTTTCAGCAGTCAGCGCATCTCCCAGGCAGATTACTGTTTGCAGAATCAGGCATACGAGATAGCTCTTGCTGGTGCCAGATTAGCCAGAACTATAGCTGACCAATTTAGCACTGAGGAGAAACCCCGTTTCGTAGCAGGTTCCGTAGGACCAACCAATAAGACTTGTTCGATGTCACCTGACGTTAGTGATCCTGCAGCGAGGGATCTGACTTATGATGAACTGCTGATTGCCTATCAGGAACAGATGGATGCCTTGATGGAGGGCGGAGTGGATGCTTTTCTCATAGAGACCATCTTCGATACTCTGAATGCGAAAGTGGCTATTGATGCTGCCATGCAGGTGATGTCAAAGCGTCAACATGAGATTCCGATTATGCTATCCGTGACAGTCAGTGATCTGGCAGGTCGGACGCTTAGCGGTCAGACGCTTGATGCATTCTTGGCAAGTATTAGCAGCTATCCCATTTTTTCTTTGGGATTAAACTGCTCTTTCGGTGCCACCCAGATGAAACCGTTTTTGAAAGAATTAGCCAGACGTGCACCTTATTATATTTCATGCTATCCGAATGCAGGATTGCCCAACTCTCTTGGACTCTATGATGAGACGGCGGAGACAATGGCCCCAAAGATGGGAGAGTTGGTAGATGAAGGTTTGGTGAACATCATTGGAGGTTGCTGCGGTACAGACGAGAAATTCATTGCAGCCTATTGTCCTTTGGTTGTAGGGAAAAAGCCTCACCAACCTGTTGCCAAGCCTCAAACAATGTGGCTTTCGGGATTGGAGTTGCTTGATGTGACACCTGAAGTGCAGTTTGTAAATGTTGGCGAACGATGCAATGTAGCTGGGTCACGCAAGTTCCTGAGACTTATTAAAGAGAAAAACTACGACGAGGCTCTTAGCATTGCGCGAAAACAAGTGGCTGATGGTGCTCTTGTGATCGATGTTAATATGGACGACGGTCTGCTTGATGCCAAGACGGAGATGGTGAACTTTCTGAACCGTATTGCTGCAGAACCCGATATCGCCAAGGTCCCTGTGATGATTGACTCTTCTGATTGGGAGGTTATCAAGGCTGGCCTGAAATGTGTGCAGGGGAAAAGTATTGTCAACTCCATTTCTTTAAAAGAAGGTGAGGCGAAATTCCTCGAACATGCCTGTGATGTGAAACGTTATGGTGCAGCAGTTGTGGTGATGTGCTTCGACGAGCAAGGTCAGGCTACCAGCTATGAGCGTCGAATTGAGATCGCAGAACGAGCCTATCGTCTGCTGACAGAGCAGGTGGGGATGAATCCGCTTGATATAATCTTTGACCCTAATATTTTGGCTGTGGCTACAGGCATGTCAGAACACGATTCTTATGCGGCAGATTTTATTAAGGCTACAGCCTGGATCAAGCAACATCTGCCTGGCGCTCATATCAGTGGAGGCGTGAGTAATCTGAGTTTCTCGTTTCGTGGCAACAACTATATTCGTGAAGCTATGCACGCTGCGTTTCTGTACCATTCGATAAAAAATGGTATGGATTTCGGAATCGTAAACCCCTCATCTCAAGTAACATATGAAGATATACCTCGAGCACAGCTTGATGTTATTGAGGATGTAATTCTGAATCGGCAAGCAGATGCTTCAGAACGTTTGATAGCACTGGCCAGTAGTCTCTCGGCAGAGAAAAATGAGGCTGTTACTTTTGATCACTCGAAACAATCAGGTCAATCTATAGAATCCAGAAAAAGCCTATCTGTCGAAGAAAGATTGATAGAAGCCTTAGTAAAGGGTATAGGTGATTATCTGGAAGATGATTTGAAGGAAGCCTTGCAGCATTATCCTCATGCTGTTGATATCATCGAAGGTCCTCTCATGATTGGCATGAATACGGTAGGTCAACGCTTCGGAGAGGGAAAAATGTTCTTGCCGCAGGTTGTAAAAACGGCTCGTACGATGAAACAGGCTGTTGGTATTTTGCGACCTTATATTGAGGCCGAGAAAACTGAAGGAGCCAATAGTGCAGGAAAGGTATTGTTGGCAACTGTCAAGGGTGATGTTCATGATATAGGCAAGAATATTGTCGGAGTGGTGATGGCCTGTAATAATTATGAGATTATCGATATGGGGGTGATGGTGCCTGCAGAACAGATTGTAAAGAAAGCTATTGAAGAGCATGTCGATATTATTGGACTCAGCGGTTTGATAACCCCGAGTCTAGAGGAAATGGTGAATGTTGCCAAGGAACTTCAACGTGCAGGTCTTGACATTCCCATCATGATCGGTGGTGCTACCACTAGCGAGTTGCATGTGGCTTTGAAGATTGCTCCTGTCTATGCTGGTCCTGTGGTCTGGATGAAGGATGCTTCCCAGAATGCTCTTGTTGCAGCCAGACTGTTGACTCATCATAACCAGATGGAACAAGAACTGTCTGAGAAATATGAACATCTGCGTGAAGATTATCAGCAGCAACAAAAAGAATTGCTATCCTATGAGGAAGCAAAGAAACAAAAGAAAAATATATTCGAAGGATGAAAAAAATACTACTTTTATCAGTCATGCTACTGCTTGTTTTGACAGCAGGAGCTCAGAAACGAGAGATGCGCGGTGCGTGGATACAGTGTGTCAACGGACAGTTCCAGGGGATGGGTACTGCAAAGATGCAGCAGACATTGACCTATCAACTTGACGAATTGCAGAAAGATGGTGTGAATGTGATTATCTTCCAGGTACGTCCTGAGTGTGATGCTCTTTATGAGAGTAAACTTGAACCCTGGAGTCGTTTCCTGACAGGGAAGCAGGGCGTAGCGCCTCAACCTTATTGGGATCCTTTACAGTGGATGATAACCGAATGCCATAAACGTGGTATGGAGCTTCATGCATGGATTAATCCCTATAGGGCAAAGACAAAGGTAACCCGTCAGCTTGCTAATAATCATATTGCCGTAAGAAAACCCATGAACTGTTTTGCCTATGACGAGTTGTTCATTCTGAATCCAGGTATTCCAGAGAACCGTGATTATATTTGTGAGGTTGCTAAGGATATTGTAAGCCGTTATGATGTGGATGGCATCCACATGGACGACTATTTCTATCCTTATCCCGTGAAAGGAGAGAGTATTCCTGATGACGAGTTGTTTCAGGAACACTCAAATGGTATCAAGGATCATAATGACTGGCGGCGTTACAATGTGAACTTGTTTATCGAACAATTTTATAAGACCGTTCATGAGACAAAACCTTGGGTCAAGGTGGGTATCTCACCATTCGGTATCTATAGGAATAAAAAGAATTCTTCCATTGGCAGCAATACTAATGGCTTGCAGAACTACGACGACCTCTATGCTGATGTGCTGTTCTGGATCAATAATGGTTGGCTTGACTATTGTGCTCCCCAGATCTATTGGGAAATAGGTAACAAAGCTGCTGACTACGAGACCTTGATTAAGTGGTGGAATCAGTATGCTGGTGGACGTCCTTTGGTTATCGGTGAAGACGTGGAGCGTACTGTCAAGCATGCGGACCTGAGTAACCCGAAGGTTCATCAGTTACCAGCAAAGATGGCACTTCATAAGCAGTTACCTTATGTTAAAGGAACTATTTTATGGTATGCAAAAGCTGCTGTTGACAATATCGGCAATTATGGCACAACACTTCGGAATGTATATTGGAAATATCCTGCTTTGCAGCCCGAAATGCCATTTATCGATGGAAAAGCCCCCCAAAAGGTCAAGAAGCTAAAGCCGATGTGGATAGATAGCGACTATGTGTTGTTCTGGACAGCGCCTGCGGCTAAGAGCTGGGACGACGAGACTGTGAAGTATGTTGTTTATCGCTTTGCAAAAGGCGAGAAAGTCAACATAGATGACCCCTCAAAGATTGTGGCGATCACCAATGAGACATTCTATAAGTTGCCTTTTGTGCAAGGTAAGGAAAAGTGGACTTACGTAGTTACGGCTCTAGATCGTCTGCAGAATGAAAGTAAGATAGCCAAGAAGAATATAAAACTTTAAAAGACCTATGAAACAGTTGACAGTCATACTGGCGATAATGCTTCTACTACTATCTTGTGGTGGCAGAAGACAATTGTCGCCAGAGGAGCTGTCGCATAAACTGGATAGTGTGAAGAATGTGGAAATCAACGAGAAACTGAGGTTGCAAGGCATCGACTTGGAGCTATCAGACAATCCATTGAAACAATTCTATGACAGCCTGAATCTCCAGACACTACCCATCAGCTATACAGAGGATTATGTAAAGTTCCTGCCTGCTTTCAAACCTATTCCGCAGGAGATTATTCCATTCTTTGAGCTTCTGGATTGCAATGAGCCAAAGGCTGTGAGTCTGCCTGAGAGTTTAGGCGCGAAGTTGATTCTCATCGCAACAGATGAACAGCCCCATCTATATTCCTTGTGGCTATATTCGTTAGATGATGACTTCAGACCTGTAGATAAACTCTGCCTGTATGCCATCGAAGACAAAAGCGATGAGATCAATCCTGATGAATTTATCCAGTATTTTTCAATTACCAGCGATTACGAGATTCGCCTATTAGACTATTCCAGAATTCTGCATAAGGCAAATTTCGAAGAGGTGTATTATATTGATTCCTCACGCAAGTTCATGATGCGTGAGAGCTCTTTGGAATAGTTAATCCTTCAGCAGTTTTTCAAGGAAGGTATCCAGATCATCACTCAGTCCCTCCATCAGGTCAGGATCAATAATGACTGTCTCATCATCCACCAAATACAATTCTTCCACACACTCTTTATCGTCATTCTCCAATACAAAGGAGAAAGGTTTTAGAATAGACATCTGCTCAATCATGTCTTTTTGTTTGTTCAGACATTTTCTGATGACAGATGCAATCTGGTCATAAAAGTTGTCGTCGGAATTATTGATCCATTGTTCAATAACACAACGGTTAATTTCGGCATCATCATCATTGTAGGCCACCATTTCTCCCGTCTCTTGAGTGACACGGATATGGATGTCTGTCATGAGAGAAGCCTCTTTTGGGGCAGGATATTTTTCTGCTATTTTACGGATGGCCCGATCAATCTGTTGAAACGTCTGTTCACTGATGTTCATTGCTGCAAATTTATATAAATCGTGGCAAAAGTATAAAAAATCCTCTATAATTGCAAACGATTATGATTATTTTTGCGAAAAAAAATAAAATTAGCTTGTTTATTCCCAATAATTTTGTACCTTTGCAATTGTATAGTGGAGCTTGCAAATAGAGAGCTACAAAAAGGAACTCATGAGTGCTAAAATAAGTCATTCAGGCATTGTGGCATCAATAAGCAAAGGGTGTGTGCAGGTACGGATTCTTCAGACGTCAGCATGTGCCGCATGTAAGGTTGCTGGGCATTGCAATGCTTCTGAATCAAAGGAGAAAATCGTCGATGTTCTGAATGTAAACGACATCTCCACACTGAAAGTAGGCGATCTTGTGATTGTTACAGCCTCACATGATGTTGCAAAAAGGGCACTGCTATTAGGGTTCGGTATCCCTTTCTTGGTATTAGTTACTGTACTGTTGATTATGTTAAAGGTGTTCTCTAATGAAGGTCTAGCGGCTATCACGGCTCTTCTCTCATTGATACCCTATTATTGGGTGCTCTATCTGATGCGTGACAAAATTCAGAAGAAGATGTCTTTCTTTATTGAACGAAACAATTAAAACGAAAACAAATATTTAAGCATTATGAATTTCATCTTGATTGCAGTGGTTGTCTTAGGAGCTATCGGCTTGATAGCAGCTGTTGTGCTGTTTGCCGCTTCCAAGAAATTTGCTGTCTATGAAGATCCTCGCATAGCGCAGGTTGGTGAAGTGCTGCCTGGCGCCAACTGTGGAGGATGTGGATTCCCTGGCTGCAGTGGAATGGCTGATGCATTGGTTAAAGGTGCGGATGCTGGAAGCCTGGATGGACTGTTCTGTCCTGTGGGTGGTGCTGAAACTATGGGAAAGGTGGCTGATTTGCTGGGAATGGCGATTGCCAACTCTGAGCCGATGGTAGCCGTCGTGAGATGTAATGGCACTTGTGAGAATCGTCCTCGCATTGCCGAGTATGCAGGTCTGCGCACTTGTGCTGCGATGCATGCCTGTGGTGCAGGTGAGACAGCCTGTGG
>JAEEGL017009955.1_pt1 | contig 10940 bp, 6 predicted proteins | sample 9134231 | NCBI WGS metagenome assembly JAEEGL01 (sample SAMN16246548, study PRJNA631951) | gut metagenome | biome: gut microbiome; feature: rumen; material: fiber-attached | host: Bos | place: Iran: Karaj | collected 2018-10 | reverse complement strand
GAGGCAACTCCAGATGGGATCTGACTCCTACCGCTTCCTGCCCGTCTACTTCATCGGCATCATGAGGTTCTCCCTCCATGATGACTCCGAACAGTTCCTCTACAGGTATTCCCTTGCAGAAGAATCCACCGGCGAAAAGATGACCGATGACCTCCACTACATCTTCCTGGAAGTACCCAAGTGCCATCTGAAGGCTGATTCCTCTCTTGTGGAGAAAGTCGGCTGGGCGCTTGACAACATCTCGTCCCTGGACGAAAGGCCCGCTGAACTCGAGGGCGAGATCTTTGATCTTTTGTTTTCTTCCGCTAATTTGTCTAAATTTACACCCGAGGACAAAATCAAATACCACAACGACATGACCACGGAAAGAGACATACGCAACCAGATTCAATTCGCACGCGACAAAGGCCGTGAAGAAGGCCGGGAGGAAGGCCGGGAGGAAGGCCGGGAGGAAGGCCGGGCCGCCGGCATCGACAATATGATTGAATCAATGAGAAAGAATGGAATTCCGGAAGAGTTGATTGCAAAGGTTCAAGCCGAGTGCCAGAAACCGTAGGGGCATAATCAAGTACCTGAGCCGTATGCCGCCATTTTTCCGTGGCGCGTAACCAATTACATATCAGCCATTTCGCAAAAATAACACTCCCGATGCGCCGGGAGTGTTATTTTTATGATACTCGTGACTCTCAGGCATTTAAGTGCCACGATCACAGCTCGGTTGTCAAGCCACTTGCGGTTCTGCGGCATAAAACCACAAAACATAAAGAAAAATTTCGCCACATTTTTATGTTTCTTATCATCGGTCCGCCTGGAAATGTCCATATTGCACCCCGGCCGGGCCGATGTTTTTATGTAGAAGGGCCGTGGAGAAAGCTTATCAGAGGCCCGGCCTTAATAGAAAATTTTCCATCATCAAGCACAAATAATAGAAATATTTCTATCTTTGTAAAGCCTAACGACTAATGAAATACTCTGAACTGCACAAGATCATCACGATCAACGGTTGGAAGATACTCCCCGTGAAGGGAAAAGGAAGCCATAAACGATAGTCAAAGGACGGCCGGATATATACCGTCCCATTTCATAAAGGGAAAGAACTTGGGAACGATTTTGCGAAAAGGATTTTGAAAGATTTAGGAATTACTGGACATGAAAAAGGTTGACATTGCCATCAGTATCGGCTCGGACGGTTTTTATTCTGCATACTGCTGCGACCACCCTTCCTTAATGGGTGGCGGAGAGACTCCTGACACAGCCATCGCCGAACTCACGGAGACGCTCAAACTGGTAAAAGAAGACGGAAAAGATGTTGCTCTCATATATCCCTCCTGGTTGGACAGTGAATATGAATTTAACGTAAACTGGAACATAAAGGACCTGATGGCTTATTATTCCGGGATTCTCACGCCTACCGCCATCGGCAAACTCTCAGGAATCAATCCCAAACAAGTCTGGTCCTATATGAACGGCCGCTCCAAGCCTCGCCGGGCCCAGCTTGAAAAGATGGAATCTGCCCTGCGCCGTATAGGGAATGAACTCTCGCACTTATCCCTTTGTTAACCCTGGCCGGGAGCCTGCCGAACTCGAGGGCGAGATCAAATACCTGAGCCGTATGCCGCCATTTATCCGTGGCGCGTAACCAATTACATATCAGCCATTTCGTAAGAATAACACTCCCGATGCGCCGGGAGTGTTATTCTTATGATACTCGTGACTCTCAGGCATTTAAGTGCCACGCTCACAGCTCGGTTGTCAAGCCACGGAAGTGGCTACCAGGCGGAGACGCGGCCATCGGGCAAGGGCAACTCAGCTACCCGCGCAGCCCACAAAAGTGCTTTTCCGGATTAAAATTTTGCTTTAGAATAATAAATATTCTATTTTTGTGAGTTAATTGGGTAGAAGCGCCTATTTGGAACCTATCCACATATGAGAGCAAATTTAATTAAAACATACCAATTATGATCAAAAAATCATTTTACACGGCCCCTGAGGCCGAGCTCCTCGTGGTGAATTTCGAGGAGAACATCATGAGCCCCACTTATAATGAGAATCAGCACACCGAGTATCTCGGTTCGGAAGAAGACGGAGGTAATCTTTAAAAGACGTATGCCATGAAGAATCTTTTCAAATCCCTTTTATTGATTCCCGTTGCCGCGTTGTCTTTCTTCGCCTGCAATCAGTTTGAATCAGAAGCCCCTCAGAACGAGGACGATTTCTATTACACTTTCAGATTAAGCAATCCCGACACTCGTTCCATTCTTGCCAGCGACGAGAATGGAAAGTTCGGACAATGGGAAAATGGAGATCAACTTGGTACCGCTATTGACAATGGCACCACTGGTTACTCAAATGTGAATACAACCGCCACACCAGTTACCTTCAGTATTTATAAGAAGAATGGTTTTTCGGGAGGCGAGACCGTTTATGCTTATTATCCTTACGACGCTACCACTACATCAATGTCTGAAGCTCAAATGGCAATCCCTTCTAGTCAAGATCAAAATGGAGCAACATTCGATTTTGACGCCATGCCTATGGTCGCCGAAGGGTTTAAGGTCCCAGCATCTTATGCGAGCTCTTCTAATACCACTGACATGGGTGAGATTTCTCTTGTAAACCTTGGCTCTGTCATTGATTTCCAAGTTTATTCCACGAACACCACCTATGCTGAAGAAACCGTTTTAAGTGTTAAGTTTTCCGCAAGCAGCGCAATCGCCGGACTCTTTACCAAAGACATTACCGAAGTCAAAGTTAATGATGAGAGCACTCTTGCCATATCAGGCTTTTCCAAAACAGAAGTAACAACGACCATCATGAACGCTCCTATTATTGGCGCAACCCGCCCTTCTGCCGCTCACGTTTACATGGTTGTTGCTCCTGTTTCCAACATTACCGGCTCGGTAATTGTTACAACCAATAAGGCCGTGTACACTTTCAATATGTCTACAACTCAGACATTCAAACGTGCAGGCCTCAAGTCCTTTGGCTTGAACCTTGGAACTTGCCAAAATCGTGATGAACAGGAGACAGCAGTTCCGATTATTGTCAGCAGGACAGTCTCAGAGATTCTATATGATATGGGACAGCATGAAATTGAATCAGGCACTGCTGTTAAGACGTTACTTGTAAATGACGTTGTGACAATGGAGACCACGGGAACGGGCAATAACGGTAAGGTCTATGGAAGCTATCCTAATCAGAATTGGCGACTCTATTCAGCCAATAATGGTAACGTCATCATATCTGTCTCCAAAGGCTACGAACTGCAATCTATTAAAGTCACATATAATGGCGGCAGTTTTAATCCTACTCTTATTTCTGGGGAAACCACTTCCGTATCAGGATCTTCTGTAACATACAATGTTAGTTCAAATACTCAAATAACTGCTATTGAAGTTAAGTATGCTGCATCCACCTCAGCATATGATTTTGAGAATGTCGCCAAGTTAAATAGTCTTGCCACTGGCTCTGCTACACAATTATCAGGTAAACTAACCAATGCTGTTGTCTCCTTTGTTCCTAGTGCCAACGATGCGATTATAAAGGACAGTTCTGGCTCCATTCTTCTCCATAAACAGAATCATGGACTTCTCCAGGGCCAGACTTTCACCGGAGAACTCAACGTTACTCTTTTACTTTACAATCTTTGTTCTGAATTAACCGATTGTGATGCTGAATTTACGGGGAATCAAACTAGTGTTGCCCCTGTAAGCATGACTCTCGCTGAGCTTAATGGCAATCTTTCTATTTACCAGAATACTTATGTAAAGGTTGAGAGCCTTGAAGTTACTGGTGTCAACAACAAAAATGTCACGGTAAAAAATGGAACGAATACCTATGTTGTTTACACCAGTTATGCCAATGCTACATGTGTTGTCGGTGACATTTTGACAGTTGAAGGTACTGTCGCTTATTATGGAAGCAGTGGTCAAATCAAGGTTTGGTCATCTAATGACATTGTTGTTACCGACCATATTACCCCATCTTATACCATTACTATAACATCTCCCACAGAAACTGGATGTAACATTGTTGCCAGCGTAGATGGAAACGCTATTTCTTCTGGTGCTGAAGTAGAGTCCGGCAAAACTGTTGATTTGATTGCGACTGTTGGAAATGGATATACTTTCAATGGCTGGACCGTAACAGGAGCCACAGTTGAAAACACATCCGACATTACTACTTCGTTCGTTGTCGGCACTTCTAATGTCAGCATTAGTGCGTCTTTCTCTAGTGCCAACACTGACGTGCTGAACCAAGCATTAATCGGTGTAACCGAAACCACTTATTCTTCTTGGGAAAATATACAATCCAATACATCTGCTATTTATGCTGGCAATTCTGCTGGAGGAAATTATTCTATTCAACTTAGAAAAGATAATAATAGTGGCATCATTACTACTGCATCTGGAGGCTATCCAACAAAGGTGACGGTTATATGGAATTCTAATACAGCCAATGGCCGGACGCTAGAAGTATATGGAAAGCTTTCTGCCTATTCATCTGTGGAAGATCTGTACGGCGATGAAGCAGGGACGCTTATTGGTACCATAACATGCGGATCAGATGATACAGAGCTAGCGATTCCATATGATTGCAATTATATTGGCCTCCATGCAGCAAATGGGGCGATGTATCTCACGGAAATTAGGATTGAATGGTCTTCTACTGGTAGTGGGACTCCTCTCCCGACTCCAAAATATAATGTAAGCATCGCCAACAACATTTCCAATGGTACCGTTACTGCGGATAAAACCACTGATATTGGGGCTGGTGAATCAGTAACCCTCACAGTTAGCCCGAATACTAATTACGCGCTCCAATCGTTGACTGTCGATGGATCCAATGTTACTGCCAATGTTAACTCGGATGGTAAGTATACTTTCACCATGCCGTCACATAATGTAAGTGTTAACGCCATATTCGCACCAATCAATGCCGTAACTTATTTTAATCTAACTTCTTACTCCTCCATTCCCGAGAACTGGACCTGTTCTGCTGTAGAGCCAGGGAGCTATTTTAAAGTGGGCGCTGGTGGTTATATGATTTCTCCCTCTTACGATTTATCCGATGGGGATTCAGCTATTGTCTCTATAAAAGTGGCAAAATTTGGTACTGGGACAAATCCCGCTGCTGTGTTGTCTGTATCCTACGATGGAGGAACCACTTGGGCTGAGTCCAAGACTCTTACGGCACCTTCTAGTAGTACTTATCTTGCAGCTCAGACTTTCTCTTTGAGTAAGACATTTACAGATAAAGTCGTTATAAAACTCGAGAATCCTACAGGGAACGCCGCATTACGCGTTCAGAATTTTTCTTTTACTGGAACAAAATAGTAACTATTTACTAATCCAATTCTCCCCCCCAGGGGCCTCTAACCGGGGCCCCTGGGTTTTAAAGAGAGGCTAAACCAAACCCTCAAACTCAACGGAAATGAGAAAACCCTACGAGGAGCCCGCAGCAGAGGAACTGTTGATCCAGATGGAGGCATCGTTCCTCTCAGTCGGCAATAAAGATTTCGACGAAGATAACGACGATATCTTCGGAGACGGCAATGATTAAGGAGGACCGGATATGAAAAGAACTGCATCATTTCTGATTCCGGTCATGCTGGCATGGTTGTCGGCAGGCTGCTCGGTGAGCGAACCCGAGAAACCGGTATCCCCGGAAACACCTGATACACAGGAGGAAATCCTGATCCAAAGGTCCTTCCTCGCCCAGTCTGAGGATACCCGCACCACCTTGGACGGGGTATCGGTCCTATTTGCCAAGGACGAATCCATCAGCATCTGGGACGGTTCCGGAAACAGGGAATTCAAGGCCGACGAGGCCGGCTCCAGCGTCTCTTTCTCCGGAGAGGTTTCCGCCACGGCAACGGCGTTCTACGCCCTCTCCCCCTATTCAGCCTCAACGGTTTTCTCAACAAGCGGAAACTCGGTAACCGCCAGATTGTCACTTCCTTCCACCCAGGAAGCCACCCCCGGTTCCTTTGCCGACGGAATGAACATCTCCGCCGCGCAGAGCGACTCCGAGGACTCCTTCTCAATGGAAAACGTCCTCAGCGTGGCAAAGTTTACCATTGCGTCGGCCAACCTCGACGGGCATCAGCTGGAGTCGGTTGAACTGACCGGTTCCCATCCCCTCGCAGGTGACGTTGTGGTGACTTACGGTGAAGTTCCATCTGCATCGGCAGGCACGAATACTGTGCGGACGGTGACGCTCTCTCACGCTGACGGGTCGGCACTTTCCGACGGAACGTACTACCTGACGGTCCTTCCAAATGCCGGAGGCACCATCAGCCTCAAATTCACGGCAACCGACGGCTATACCGCCGTCAAGACAGCCACCCTGAAATCGGCGTTCGAGGCGGGCTCGATCAAGAACCTCGGAACAGTTAAAGGCCTGACCTGGGAGGCGCCGAAGTACGTCAAAGTTACCGCCGCCCCTGCCGACTGGACAGGCGATTATCTGCTGGTTTATGAAGCTGCGCCGTACGTCCTGACAGGTGTTAACAACAATAATCTAGGAACCACAGGGCAGGTAGAGATTAACGACGACAGTATCTCCTGGGTAGATTTCAAGGCGTATAACATCGCCATTGAGGCAAATGGCAATGACATGTACAGCCTGTACCTGAATGGTGCCGGTTATCTGGGGGCCAAGGATGGGAACAACCTCATGAGTGCCAGCAGCGTCTCTTCCGACGCATACCGCTGGACACTCTCCATCGACACAAATGGAAATGTCCAAATAAAGAATGCCTCCTTTACAGAGAGGAGAATTTATTGCAACCCTACATCGACCCGTTTCTGCGCATATAAGACATCGTCGTTAGGAGACTTCGTTAAGGAAGTCCAGATTTACAAGAAGATATCAGGGACGGATTCCGGTACGCCCGGGCCATCAGTGGCGCTGACGACCCTTCCGGCCACCGATGTCACAGAGGCGGCGGCAATCCTCAACGCCTCATACAGCGGCCTTAATCCCATAAACGTCCAGGAAGTGGGCTTCTACTGGGGAACCGAGGCATCGAACCTGACCAGGATGGCTTATGACAATTCCTCGTTCATCACATCTTCCGGCAGCATTTCCGCCGCAGTGACCTCGTTGTCAGCGAGTACCACCTATTACTACCAGGTTACGATGATGGTCTGGGATGAATCTGCGCGTTCCTATGTTGAATTCACGGGAGAGGTGATGTCATTCACCACCTCAGGGACCATTCCCCTTACCAACTGGAAGGGCTGGCTGGAGCTCCCCGCCAACACCCTGACGGCCGACAACTACATCTACGACGAGCAGAAAGTGGGCAGCGCCCGTAACTACACAATGAGCTACGACACGGATACCTATGCCGCAATGTGGGTGGCATATCCGCTGTATTCGGCTACGATGGGTAGTTTAGACCGTCCCAAAAACTGGAGCTACAACGGTCATATCGACGAAGACTACCAGGTGAATGTCACCACTAAGAGCTACGGAATCAATTGGACGGAATCATACGGTAACGAACTTTACGCCCGCGGACACCAGATACCCAATGCTGACCGTAACAAAGAGAGCAACTGGCAGGACCAGACCTTCCTGGTGACCAACAGCACTCCCCAGATACAGAACAAGTTCAATGCATCCATCTGGGGTAGCCTGGAAGAGGCCGTAAGAAATGCAGCAAGAGCTACGGACACCGTTTATGTGGCCACCGGACCAGTTTTCCGGACAGTCGGCGGCTCGGAAACCATACAATACATTCATCCCCAACTGGATCCAAACAAGAACGTCCCCGTTCCAAACTATTATTGGAAAGCTCTGTTGAAGGTAAAGAGGTCCGGCAATACTGTCACGGATGCCTATGCAATAGGTTTCTGGTACGAACACAAATCCTATGTCAATGGAGAAAGCTACGATGACGACGAGTTTGTAGTTAGCATCGACGACATAGAGCGCTGGACCGGGCTGGACCTGTTCACGAATCTGCCCGGAACCAATTCCACCGGCACAGAGAAAACCGCGGAGGAAAAGGACAATTGGAATGCTTTCTGCCGTTTCTAAGCTAAACATATGAAACTCACACTTTTACAAACCTCTCCCTCCTGGAAGGATCCCCAGAGGAGCAGGGAGGAGGCCCGGAAGATGCTGGAGAGCGCACCGGCGTCGGACCTGATCGTGCTGCCGGAGATGTTCCCGACGGGGTTCGTGACCAAGCCTGAAGGAATTGCAGAGGAGGAAAACGGCCCGTCGCTCCGCTGGATGCAGGAAATCGCCCGGGAAAGGGCCTGCGCAGTGGCCGGCAGCATCCCGGTGAGTACGGCCGAGGGCTTCCGCAACCGCTTCTACTTTGTATACCCCCACGGAGAGTACCGGTTCTACGACAAGCGCCACCTCTTCACCTACGCCGGGGAGCATCACCGCTACAAGGCCGGAGAGGACCGGGTGGTGGTGGAGCACGCCGGTTTCCGTATCCTCCTGCAGGTTTGCTACGACCTCCGGTTCCCGGTGTTCGCCCGGAACCGCATGCAGCACGGACGGCCGGAATACGACCTCATCCTCTACGTGGCCAGCTGGCCGCAGCAGAGGGTGGAGGCCTGGGATGCCCTCCTCAAGGCGCGCGCGATAGAGAACGTATCCTACGTGGCCGGGGTGAACCGGGTGGGAGGCGACCCTGGAAACCATTATTCCGGACATTCCTGTTTGTTCGGTCCGAGGGGAGAATTACTTACAATCTGTAAGGAGAATCAACCGGACATCGTTGAATATGAAATCAAACGGGATACCCTGGATTCATTCCGGGAATCATTCCCTGCACTGCAAGATGCTGACTTGTAAGAATTTTTTGGAGTTTTTATTGTTTTTTAAAAATAAATTCCCTTACTTTGTTCCCGGTAACAATTTGAAACAGCAATGAAAAGTTCACTCGTACTCGTCCTTGTTATTATTGTCCTTGTCTTGCCATAGACACGGACTGGGAAAGGCGTTACGGGTAACCCATAGAACAAGCTCCTTCTCAGTCCAACCTGGGAAGGAGTATTTTTTTAAAAGAAGCGTATGAAGTATCCATTCAGAAGCAGCGTTACCTTCGAGGGGCGCAGGATGGCGGGGGCCAGGGCGCTCTGGAGGGCCGCCGGAATGAAACCGGAGCAGGTTGGAAAGCCTGTGATAGCCGTGGTGAACTCTTTCACCCAGTTTGTCCCGGGGCATACCCACCTCCATGAGGCCGGCCAGCTTGTAAAGGCCGAAATCGAGCGTCTGGGCTGCTACGCCGCCGAATTCAACACCATCGCCGTGGACGACGGAATAGCCATGGGACACGACGGGATGCTGTATTCCCTCCCCTCGAGGGAGGTCATCGCCGACAGCGTGGAGTACATGGTAAACGCCCATAAGGCCGACGCCATGGTCTGCATCAGCAACTGCGACAAGATCACTCCCGGAATGCTGATGGCCGCAATGCGGCTGAACATCCCCGCCGTATTCGTTTCCGGAGGCCCCATGGAAGCCGGAGTCCTTGGTGAAAGGAAGCTGGACCTGATTGACGCGATGGTCCAGTCGGCCGACCCTTCCATGTCCGACGGCGAAGTGGCCCGTATCGAGGCCCTCTCCTGCCCCGGATGCGGCTGCTGCTCGGGAATGTTCACGGCCAATTCCATGAACTGCCTCACCGAGGCGATAGGCCTTTCGCTCCCCGGCAACGGCAGCGTGGTGGCAACCCACAGGAACCGCACGGAACTATTCCGGAAAGCGGCTGCACTGGTTGTGGAGAACGCATGGAAGTACTACCGTGACGGCGACGACCGCGTCCTCCCCAGGAGCATAGCCACCCGGGAGGCCTTCCTGAATGCGATGGCGCTTGACATTGCCATGGGAGGTTCCACGAACACCGTCCTCCATCTTCTGGCGGTTGCCAGGGAGGCCGGAGTGGACTTCACCATGTCCGACATAGACTCACTTTCCCGCAAGGTACCGTGCATCTGCAAGGTAGCGCCCAACACGGCGCGCTACCACGTGGAGGACGTCAACAGGGCCGGCGGCGTGGTTTCAATAATGAGGGAACTGGCCCTTACAGGCCTCATCGACACCTCCCTTTACCGGGTGGACGGGATGACCCTCGCCGAGGAAATCGACCGCTATGCCATTCTGTCCCCGAATGTTACGGAAGAGGCCCTGAAACTGTACCGGAGCGCCCCTGCAGGGCGTTTCAGCACCGAAATGGGGTGGCAGGAGACCTACTTCAAGGATCTGGACACCGACCGGGAGAACGGCTGCATCCGCAGCGTTGCCGCAGCCTACACCAAAGACGGCGGACTTGCCGTACTCAGCGGGAACATCGCCGCCGACGGATGCGTGGTCAAGACGGCCGGAGTGGATCCCTCGTGCTGGAGCTTCAAGGGTCCGGCCAGGGTGTTCGACTCCCAGGAGGCCTCATGCGAGGGCATTCTGGGAGGGGCCGTGAAAAGCGGCGACGTGGTGGTGATTACGTATGAAGGTCCCGCGGGCGGGCCCGGGATGCAGGAAATGCTGTATCCCACGTCCTACCTCAAGTCGGTACATCTGGGCAAGGAATGCGCCCTTCTGACCGACGGCCGTTTCAGCGGCGGGACCTCCGGACTCAGCATCGGCCATATCTCGCCTGAAGCGGCAGCCGGCGGCAACATCGCCCTGGTAAGGGACGGGGACATGATTGAGATCGACATTCCGTCCCGTTCCATCAGGGTTCTGCTGTCCGACGACGAACTGGCCGTGCGCCGGGAGCAGGAGCTTTCCCGCGGCGACCGGGCGTTCACTCCCCCGGTGCGGAAAAGGGATGTCTCCATGAGCCTCAGGGCCTATGCAAAGATGGTGAGCTCGGCCGACAAGGGAGCCGTGAGAATTATTTGATTCAGATATGATTACAGGATCGGAAGCACTTTGGCAATCCCTCATCGCCGAGGGTGTGGATACCGTCT
>JAEEGL016810243.1_pt1 | contig 10940 bp, 7 predicted proteins | sample 9134231 | NCBI WGS metagenome assembly JAEEGL01 (sample SAMN16246548, study PRJNA631951) | gut metagenome | biome: gut microbiome; feature: rumen; material: fiber-attached | host: Bos | place: Iran: Karaj | collected 2018-10 | reverse complement strand
GCGTCCAGTGCCGTCCGAAACTGCGGAATGATAAGATCCATTCCGCCGATCTCATCCAGAACTGCATAGGGATAGTACAGAGCTTCCTCCAGGAGGCGGACGCCAGTTCCTCGGAAGACTTCGCTGTCATGGCGGATGGGATCCGTCCTCAGATCCAGGAACAGCTCTTTATCGTAGCCTTCCGCACCGGCAGCTGCCGCTGCGGGAAACAGCGTGCACCCGAGGAGCCCGCCCGTCTCGGTTGCGGTCAGCTCCGTACAGAAGCCCCCGGCTGCTTCCATGCCATGCCCGAGAACCTCGCGGATCAGGGCGCTTTTTCCGCTGAACCCCGCTCCGCTTATAAATAAGTGCCGCTTCATCCCGTACACTGCCTCCTCCGGCACGGTACTGCCGGTTTTCCGCTGATTTTCCCTTCGGCCTCTTGCGTCTTTCCGTTGTTGTGTATTATAATAGATACAGGATAATCCGTCAAACAAAATTGCGGCGCAAAAGCGCCGCGGAGGAAGCAATGCGCAACAGAGGCAGCGGAAAACTGAAATATCTCCTGATCGGTGCGCTCCTGGTCATCGCCCTGGTCGCCATCATTCGGATGATCGTCCCCGAGCCCGTGGACGAGCACGCAGGGCAGGTATATATCAACGACGGCTTTGACATGATCTGGATGACTCCGTGGGAGAACATCCCCGCCGCCAGGTTCTCGGAGAACGACTTCCGCGTGGTAAACGGCAGTCCTGTCTATTCCGGCAGCGATTATGAGACCAAAATCGGCATCGACATCTCCGAACACCAGTGGGAGGTCGACTGGGCCGCAGCCTCGGAGGCCATTGATTTTGTCTATATCCGTCTTGGCTACCGCGGATATACGGAGGGCGGGCTTTTCCTGGATCCGTGGTACGAGCCGAACATCACCGGCGCTTCCGCCGCCGGTCTCGACACCGGTGTCTACTTCTTCTCACAGGCGGTCAACGTCAGCGAGGCCATCGAGGAAGCCCAGTTTGTCATCGAGAACCTCCGCGGCTACCGCATCAACATGCCCATCATCTATGACTGGGAGCGCGTGGAGGATGAGGCCGCCCGTACAAACGGTCTGAGCGAACAGACCATGACCGACTGTGCAGTCGCTTTTTGCCGAACCATCGAGAACTCCGGTTATGACGCCGGCGTTTACTTCAACCGCCGCCTCGGCTACCACGGTTTTGATCTCTCCCGCCTCGCGGACTATGCCTTCTGGGTCTCTGTCCCGGGCGAATTCCCCGATTTCTATTATGCCTGTGAGTTCTGGCAGTACAGTTTCACCGGCACCATTCCTGGCATTGCCGGGGAAATCGACATGAACATGCGTTTTCTCCCCGTTTCAAAGCCACAGAGCTGATAAATGTGTTATTCCGAAAAATAACCGAAATTAGCTGTTGCAATTCGAAAAGAAATGTGCTAATATATTCGGGCGGCTGAGAGGTCGCCTGATATATCCGGGTGTAGCGCAGATGGTAGCGCGCTTGAATGGGGTTCAAGAGGCCGCTGGTTCAAATCCAGTCACTCGGACCAAGCAGAGAGCTTTCCCTTTTGGGAAGGCTCTCTGTTTCTTTCGCGTACTTTGGGAACCGGCGGCCTCTTGCATTTCAATCCCGCCGCAGAGCGGCCGCTCCGTCGCGAAGTGACGAGGCGGCCGCTGGTTCAAATCCAGTCACTCGGACCAAGGAAAAGTTCTGATTTTTCAATAAGTCAGAACTTTTCCTTTATTGAGAGAATAGTTTGATTCTCGTTTTTTGGGGTAAACAAACAAGGTAAACAATTTCAAAAATAATAGTATTTACACGCCAGCAAATCTTGCTGGCGTGCTTTGCGTTATTCCTCAATATTTTCGAGAAGTTCCAGTAAGGCTTTCACTTCTTCCTCGCTTAATGAAATCCCCTTACCCATCTTCTCGTGATCCGGCGACCAATCTCGAATATCATATTTTGGGGTAGCGCCGTTCCACGAAACCATATTCAGTTCCCTTGTCCAGCCGCCTTTGCTTTCAGACAAGATGCCCAGTTCCTGTGTGATTTCATATCTGAATTCAGTCATTATTTCTCCTTCGCTTTAAACGGCTTACGTCTCTTCCCTTGAATATAATCTGATATTGGTTCTCCGCTTTCTGTTTTCCATGCTGTCATTCCATTATTAATAAAACCACTTACGAATTGGGCCGCCTTTGATGCGCTGCTAAATTGGACATCTTTTTGAAGAATACCATCTTTTATCAGTCCAGGAGTTTCTCTTATCCGCCGAATATCTTTATCTGTACGTTCTGATAATACGGAATTAATGCGGCTACCTTTAGAGACAGTCCACAAAGAACCATCTTCAACATTGCCTACTGCATTATAATTGTTATTACGAGTTTTAAAAATAATTTTCATTATAATCTCCGTAAACCCTTTTCTTTACTCTGATGAAACACAAGTAATTTCATTTTCTAGCTGTTTTCAATTACAGAGATTTCATCTCTGGATAATCCATAGAATTCATATACAATGCTATCTATCTGCCGTTCTAATGCCGTGGTATTAAAGCTGGGATTAACTTCTTTTGCATTCAATATTTGTCGTACAAGGTCTATTAGAATCTGCTGTTGTTCTTCATCAACAATCGGAATCGGAAGGTTATCTACTTCATAGCCATTTACATTACTGTTAGTACTAAAGCATCTAAAGTACCAATTGATTATTTTGGAATTAAAGATGCCCAACAAATAGTATAAATCCTGACCATCAGCTAAAATATAGTTACACGAATTTGCTAGATATACTCCAGCTGGAACAATAGTCGATACGATTCTTAACTTATCATTTGCTCCTGTCATTCCTTGCATCGCAATTCTTTCAGACAGATGATGCGCTGCCTTTGCCGACCGGCAAAATTTATTCTGATACTCATCTTCATTAAGATACTCAATCTCTCCTTGACTCATATTCTCCGTCCAATAATAACGCTGAATTGATGCACCCTTAAGAATTTTAGGCTGAGTTTTGTCACTGCTAAAAAAAGGCCGGTGCATTGTCATGTTAAGTTCGCCTTCATAGCACTTCATATGAAATGCATTGCGGACTTGGTTAATATGTGTTATTAAAGGAAGATATTCCTGCTTTAATCTTGGAATTGATAGACTATCAGAATCGATTGTATATATGTCTTTCTTTGTATATATCGTCTGCATTCCTGAGGACTTGTATCTATCATTCCAAATGTTTACAACAAATGGAATGTCTTCCTTTTCCTTCAAAAAAATTGCGATACAGACGCTCATCTTAGCCGACTCGAAAACACGCTTCCTCACACTATCTCTTTCTGGATATGAATCAATTTTTACTATCCGATAGTTTTCAAAGACATCTTTTCTTAATTCTGTAGCTTGCTTATCAGCTAAAAATGAATTTTGGAAAATATAACAAACGCATCCTTTCTCTCTCGTTAATGAGTGTAGACCTTTCGCAAGAAACAATTTATATGCATTCAGCTTGCCACCAAATGCAGATGACAATTCTGTAATCTTTTTTAGCTCTTCTATTTCTCCTTTATGGCTCGCTTGATAAAGAAAATATGGTGGGTTACCGATACATATATCAAAGCCGCCATTATCACGATAGACTTTTGGAAAATACAGTGGCCAGAGTATGAAAGGACGTGATGCCTGCTGTATAGCCTGATAATACTCATCAATCAATTCAGGATTGCCCGTAATCTGTTCCAGAACAATTTTATTATAAATATCCTCAATCTGATTCTTCAAGGCATCTTTAGCAATATGATTCTTCTCATCGTATAGTCTGGCCTGAAGGTCGATCAGTTCATCGATCAAGACCGCAATCTCTGCGTCAAATTCTGTCAACTGCCGGTCAACTGACATGTTCTCCAACGCACCAACCTCGGAAAGCAACCGAACCCCTTTAAAAGAATCCATCAGACTGTTTCCACAAATGATGTTGCAATCAAGGTTAGGAAGCTCTCTGGGCTTTGTAGAGTAGCCGAGTATCTCGTCTTCTTGATCCATAATCTGATTTTCAATGACAAGAGACAACCAAAGACGAAGCTTTGTGATATCAGTTGCGCTTGCTTCAATATCACAGGCAAAAATGCAGTTTTTAATAGTTTCACGTTTCAGATTATATGCTGTATGAGTAGATCGATAACTCAGACGATGATGCTGATCCATTTCAATCATCATATAAGATGTAATGGTATCTCTTGCTTTGACGATTTCTGTCAGCATACCAAGAGGAAATGCACCGGAACCGACGGCAGGATCAACAACCCTGACATTTGCTAGCAGGTCGTCCAGTTCCTGCAAGCGATTTACATGGTTCTTGTAGCTCAAGATCGAAGCAGGAATTTCAAGATCCTTTCCCTTGTCAAATTCCATGTGGCCTTTGCCACCGTCTGCCCCTTTAACAAAAACTGTTTTTCGAGTATCTTCGTCCCGGAAGTATTCGCCGTAGATAACATATTTCCGGATATCCTCATCGGAAATGCCAGTGCGCGTTGAAAGGTAATTGATCAGGCTCTCCTGACACATATAGTGAACAATCTCGCGTGGAGTATAGAACGCTCCCTTGGATTTTCTGTCTTTGACATCCAGCAGATTTTCAAACACTTTCCCCAGCATTTCCGGATCAATGGCAACTTCACGTTCCATCGGCTCGTCTTCCGCCATGGTAAAGTTATAGCGGTCAAAGACATCAAGGATACCGTCAGCCTCCCTGCCCTTCAAGTGCACATTTGAAAAGATCTCATTGGGTATGCTGAAGTCATTGTTCTCCCATTGATACCCCTTCAGTTCTTCAAACAACCCACCGTTCAGAAACGGCACTCTCCTGTGAAGTGGAGGAAAGAATGCGTTTTCTCCACGGTTTCGGTTCAGGCCGGTATAGAACAGCGGTTCCAGATAGTCATCGAAGTAATTCTTTCCCGCATCCATGCATCCGGAAAAGATACGGCGCATGAAATCCTTCGGCCCGGTACCCCACTTATCACCTTTCACAAACGTGGAAAGCATTATCTTATCCTCTTCTGAAAGCGCCATCAATGCATCGTTGTCACGTGAATAGCCACCCTCTGAGTTCGGCTTATATACGAGTGGTAACAGTTCCTTCGGCTTACTTCCTGTGCGCCAGTAAGATGCTTTAAATTCGCGCTCTGTCATTTTTGCCGGGAATGCATTCACCCCGAGCCAGCCCTTCTTCTGTATAAAATACAGAAAAACAATCTGACCCATGAGCTTCTTGGCAAACTGCTCGCTGTCAAATCCCCGGGATTCTGCTTCTGCGATAAATTGAGGATTGGATTCAAGGTATTCCTTGAGAACGAGGTACTTTTCGCGATACTGATCAAAGAAATCCTTCGTAACTGCCTCAACACTGAATGCATTTTCCAGCTCGTCCAATGTCGGAGCATATTCATCATTCAGGAAAATGGGATAGAGTCGTTCCTGTGCAGTGTGGCATGGTTCGCCTTTACCCACGAGGTAAGAATATCGCTTTGCCGGTGTCAGCTTCTCACTGATTTTTCCCTTGGAAAACTCATAATCCAGTCGAACCAGCGATAGACGCCACTTCTCAGGCTCATCCTTGGTATGGAATGCAACCAATGCGCCAGCGCAATCGCTGGATTCAAGCAGCGTCTTGACAAAGCTGCGCTGCATGGTACGGGCGTTCTCAACGCGCCGGTCGTTGAACAGGCAGACAGAAAACAACGCCACCTTCTGCTGATCTTCTCCCGTATAGTTTCCGATGTGCCTGTAGTGATCAACAGTTACCGAGAACGTATTCCACGGCTTCTTCTCCTGATTGGGCGCAACCAACTGCAGTTTCGGCAGCAGCTCACGGAGAAACATCACATAACGGTCATGCTGATACGGTTGTGTAAGCGTCCCTACAAAGATTTCCTTTTTGTTTTCGCTCATCTTGTTCTCTCCTTCAGATAGCACGACAGGATGACCTGTTTCTCACCTTCTGTATGCAGAACCGCGTCACGACGCTCATACAGATACTGATCCGGAACCAAATTCGTGATAGTGAAATACGCCGTCCCCAAATCTTCGATAGCTTTCAATTCCTTCACAATAGTCTTGGTGATATTCTGCGGAATGTCACCGTTTTCATATGCTTTACGCAGCTGTCTGATGACATCTTCCTGATCGTCGGTTAACGTAGGCTCCTTCTGCATTGCCTTCAGTATGGTTACCACCTTCAGATCGTTGCCTTTCAACGGTGCCTTCCCGACCTCGATCACCTCATCTTGTACCAAGGATGCATCGAACGCCTCATTGTTGGCAGAATAATCCTCATAGTACCGGCTGCCAACGTTAATTCTTTCTTCATCCGGCTCGCATTCCAGATACTTTACAGCCTCCATGAACGAAATCTGCTTAGTACCATACGAGGTAATAAAGAAATCTTTCAGTGCGCCTTTGCGGATAAAGGTTATGGTTGCAGCATCAGATACTTTATCGCTGTAGCGCCCAGTCTTCGATTTTTTCGGTAGTCTTTTAATCTTCTCAAACAGCTGCTTATCATGATCCCGAATCTGCCGGATGATCGCAAGGTAGGCCAGTTCGGGATTTGTGCTCTCTTCCTCGGCGTCTGGGTCAGAATTCAATTTGTCAAACAACTGCTGAGAGCTGACAATCTCCTCGTCCGACAGATACTTGTAGTCCTCTCCCAGCGTATCATGAAACAGCTGCAGCTTCTCAAGGATGCGATCTTTCAGGGGAAGATGCTTACTTGATTGTGCAGTTGGGAAGAAATTAAAAGTGTATATTTGCTGATGCTCTGTCCCGACACGGTTAATACGTCCCACTCGCTGCATGATTCTGGTCGGGTTCCAAGGGAGGTCATAATTGACCAGCGCGTTAGAGCGATGGAGGTTGATGCCTTCGGCCAGAACATCTGTCGTGATTAACACGTCGTAGCGGTCGTTTTCATGTTCCTTGTACTTGGGATTGAAACTGTCTTCAATATCTGTTTTGAGTTTTGCGCTGCTCATACCGGAATAGGCAATCACGCGCTTTCCGTACAGAGGACGCAGGTTCTCTTCCAAATACTCCGCCGTTTCTCTGGATTCTGTGAAGATAATCTTCTTGTTGCCAAGCAGTTTGGGATTGCTCTCCAGCTCTTTACAAAACGCCTCCAGCTTCGGATCCCCCTGCACAGAATCCCACATGTCCCGCAGGAGGCGCAGTTTGGAGAGATCTTTGTTCAGATCCACGATGAAATTCGGCTTGAATTCAGACTTTTTAAAATAAAAGCCTTCGCCTTCTTCTACCATTCGCAGGAGCTTTTCCGTTTCGCCGGAGTCCAGAAGATCATAGACATCAACTTTTTTGCTGATCCAGACTTCGTCGGTCCTTTTGATCATATCGATGAAACGTTCATAGGATTCTATGAATCTTGCAAGCGTCATCCGGAACGCAAAGAAACTGCTCTCCAACCGCTTTACAAGGATCCCTTTCATGAATCCTCCCATGTTGTGCTGCGCAGCAAGCAATGTGGCATAGCGCTTTGTGTCTTTCAAATAGGTCAGCGGCTTATAGCGTGCGTAGGAGAAATCTTTGATGGCTGCAATGGTTTCATTAAATATGCTGTCAGTAACCTCGTCAAAAGCATACACAATTTGTTCCGGAGGTCCGTTTTTCGGAAAGCTGAGGCCCTGTTGCTTCAGATCTTCTTCATAAAACTTCTCGATCTCGCCTCTGGTTCTCCGGATCATAATATGGCGCAACAGCTTATCCCGGATTTCCTCTGAATTGGCTCGGAGCTGATTCATGTAATCCGGGGTACCTTTTTCCAGCCCCTTAAGCTTTCCGTTGACGGATGCGAAGAAGCCTTCCAAATTCTTCACCCCGACGATATTGCTGTTATGCTTTGGCCGGAACAGATAAATCTGGATTTCGATGTCGCTGGTGTAGTTGTTGATCGGTGTTGCCGAAATCAGTATAACCTTCTTGCCATAGCAGATTTCATGCAGTTTGCTGAAGCTGTCCGTCCCAGCATTCCGGAAACGATGGGCCTCATCGACAAATACATATTCGTAATCTGTTCCACTTTCAAGAATTCTGTCCAGCTTACCAAGAGAAACGACTTTTGCTGCTACATCGAATTCCAGCAGTACTTCCTCCCAGTAGCTCACAAGAACCGGCGGACAGATGATCAGCTTCTTGCCTTTGCCAAGGCTCTTTGCAAGCATGGCACAGATATAAGTCTTTCCGAGACCGACTACATCTGCAATAAAGACACCATTATACGCCTGCAGTATCTTCCGCGCCTGAATCACGGCATCAATCTGATATTGCAGCTTCATATAACCCGGCGGCAGAAGGTTCTGAGCAAGAACATCCTTGTCTGAATTGATCTCCTCACGGAAAAACTCGTACAGGGTTTTGAGATAAATCTCATAGGGAGTAATATCGTTTCTCAACCATGTCTTGGTTTCTACCGCATCCAGATAGTCTTCCTCCAGGGGAACGCCCTTTTTCCAAAGCTCTTCGAACTTCTCAAGCGCGAACTGTACATCTGCGGCACTTCTCAATTCAACATTGAATTCCAGATTATTGATCAGCCCAGCTTCAGAGAAATTGCTGGAACCTGTAATAACGCTCCCAAAATAATCCGCTTTATCCGGGTCTTTTCGCATGATGTATACCTTGGCATGAAGCTGCGCTTCTTTATACAGGCGCATTTCCAGCTTTCCGGTTTTCAACCACTCTATGAACTTGAATACACCCTGCTCGACTTGTGCAGAAGTGTCAGAGCCTTCAAATTCAGATTCTACAGTTTCTGAAAACTTCTCTCTGGCTTCCTTGATCGTAAGATTGTCAGCCTGATCAAGGATTTCAACGGTTTTGTGATCCACATTCAAACCGACGAGGATACGAATCTTTTCAACATCCTCCATTGCCGGATAAAGTCGGAAAAAACCGCTTGTACGGAAATATCCTACAAGTACATCAAAAAACTGGGTATTGGTCTTTAATACTTTCGAAAAACGGCTGTAAAGATCTCTCTCCGGCTCATTGGTAAAGAACTTAAGATCATTCATTGGCATCACGACACCTCCCGCGCTGCATTTGACAGCCCCAGTGAAAATCACGCATAAACCGTGTTTCATGCTATATATTAGTGATATATCACTAATACTATCATAAAATCGTCGATTAGTGAAGCATCACTAATATAAATCTCCCAGTGATTTATCATTAAGATAATCAATCACTGGGAGAACAATTATGAACACTCGAGAAGCCGTTGCAAAACGAATTCGGTATCTGTGTAATGAACGGGGCTGGACTCCTAACCACCTGAGCTATGTTGCGGCAGTTCCGCAGGCAACAATCAAAAGTATACTTAACGGAGAAAGCAAAAACCCGGGAGCTGTTACTATAAAAAAACTATGTGATGGCTTTGAGATTACGCTTGGTGAGTTTTTCTCTACCCCGGACTTTGATGAATTGGAGCAGGAGATTAAATAATCCTTTTACCATATGTTGGGGAATATCACAAAGAAGGAGACCGCAAACAGTGGTATTCAGCGGTCTGCCTCCAGAGCTGAGCACGATTATTTCCATGGCATTTCACCCTTGACAAGTCAGGGCCTATACCTTACGCTTAGGGCACATTTGGAAACTGATTAGGGCTGGTCGAAAGACCTTGGTCCACCGAAACGGCGCGGGATTCCCGCGCCACTTTTTATGCCCAGAAACACTTAAGAGGCATAAATTTGCGGCTGAGAAGATTCTTGGTTCCTGAGTTCTAAGAGATACAATTTCACAATAACATTTTAGTTTTTCCCTGTGGCGTTGCGAACCGGCGGCCTCTTGCATTTCAATCCTGCCGCAAAGCGGCCGCTCCAGCGCGAAGCGACGAGGCGGCCGCTGGTTCAAATCCAGTCACTCGTACCAAAACGCTGAAGTCACTAATGATTTCGGCGTTTTCTTTATATTCTCTTCTGAGAAACAGCACTCTTGATTTTTGAAGAAAAAAAGGAGGAATCAAGCGTGTCGTTTTTTATGCCTGAATTTGCCGGGAAAGCCCTGTTTGGTGATATCAAAGAAAAGGATAATGATAGCCTGACAGAGCTTACTATAAAACTCTGCGTAAAATCGGATAAACGATCTTTTATCTGCTTGTTCCGTACATTTTCCTGTGCTATATTATCTGCGTAAGAAGGAAACTGGAACAACGGGCCGGCAGACGCCGGACACAATAAAGGAGGCTGACATGAAAAAAATCCTTTCCGTTCTGCTGACAGCTCTGCTTTTGGTATCCCTGACTGCTTCAGCCTTTGCGGAAGATGGCGTTATGGTGGATTGCAGCCGCTCAGGCATCATGATACCAAAAACGGCGGCGGTCGCAAGTCACAGCGAGAATGTCGTTGAACGGCCACGTGGGGTTGTCTGTCACGACCCGATCATTACCGAAGTTGAACTGCGTTATTTTCCCGAAGCCCTGCTCCATGAGAAGCTGAAAGATGCCGTTACAGAGGAAGAAGTCTACGCGGTCTATGATCTCTGTTGCAGCACGATAGCTATCATCGTCGGAACCACCGGGACTTGGAAGGATGTGGCATTGTTCTACAAATTGACGGACGCTGAGCCGATCACAGTCGGAGAAGCTGAAAACTTCACCTTCTATTACTACCCCTACCGGGACGACGCATATCTTGAGCGCCTCGGTGAGACTTATGCCGCAGATTTTTTGGCTGCACAGCAGGACTATCTGGATGCACTGCAGCATGCCGAGTTCTCGCCCGTAGCGGACGGTATTGCTGCGATGGTCGGCATGAAAATCCACTTTGTCGGTCAGGATCTGGAAGGCAACACCCTGCGCAGCGAAGACCTCTTTGCCGAGAACGAGATCACCATGATCAACGTGTGGGGAACCTGGTGTCATGCCTGTATGGGTGAG
>JAEEGL016075399.1_pt1 | contig 10940 bp, 1 predicted proteins | sample 9134231 | NCBI WGS metagenome assembly JAEEGL01 (sample SAMN16246548, study PRJNA631951) | gut metagenome | biome: gut microbiome; feature: rumen; material: fiber-attached | host: Bos | place: Iran: Karaj | collected 2018-10 | reverse complement strand
GACAGCTGAGTCGAAGAAGGAGAGAGGATGTTTCCATTCTCATCAGCTTCTTCGATCAGCAAAGTACCGGTAGTCTCAGTTACCACATCTGCATTAGTCTTTTTAGCAGATCTGGCAACTATTACGGTATTATCGTTGCCATCGTAGCCATAAGTGGTATCTGTTCCATCAGAACACCTAGCGCTAAGCAATCTTCCTGCTGCATCTACCTCGTATAAAGTAACTATTTTGCCAAGTTTTGCATCAGCATAAGTGACAACCTTTGCTGTTCTGTTACCTATTGTATCATAAGCATATTCTGTTGTCTTATCTTTTTCCGATACTTTTACAAGCTGTCCGAGAAGATCATACTCGTAGGAAATATTAGTTGTTATTGCACCTTCTGAAGCAACGCTGTTATCTGTTCTGATTTCCTTGATAACGTTATGATTTAAGTCGTATTCATATTGCTCAAACGATGTGGTATCATCATTTGAATTCGCATGCTGAATTTCGATAAGATTTCGTGCTTTATCGTATATAAATCTGTTGCAGAGGGCATTCATTATACCCGATTCTTTATTCAATTCTAATATCTTTAATTCTTCATCTTTTGCGCCGTTACCATTATAGAAATCAGCAACAAAAGTTTTAAATATCGGCATAGAATTAGGGTTTTCTACAATGCTATATACGTTTTCATCGCCCTCGACAGCAAATGTTTCACGATTAAGCTTGTCGTATAACAAAACTGCGGCATTTACAAGATTATCTTTGGTATCAAAAAAGCTTTTGATTACTATTTGATAATCATCGTGAATATTGTCGTAGCTTACAGTCTCTTTACCAACACCATCAGTCTCTTTGCCTGTCAGTCTTCCTTCTTTGTCGTATGTATAGTTTATAAGTGAGGTAACTTCGCCGTCTTCTTCAAGAGCAGAAGTGAGTTTATTGCCATTCTTATCGTAGGTATAAACATGACTCTCTGTTCTTCCCGCCTTGCTCTTTGCTTCTTCTTTTAAAACTCTTCCAAAAGCATCGTATGTATAACTTACAATTGTTCCGGATTTTTGTGTCTGAGTTCTTAAAAGCCCATCTGGTCTGTAAGTAAAATACTCGCTCTTTCCATTAGCATCGGTTCTCTTAACAAGTTTTCCGAGATTGTTATACTCAAAGGTTATAACGTTTCCGGCAGCATCTATCTGCTTTGTCACATTTCCAGCGTTATCATATACATATTCTGTATAGTTACCGTAAGAGTCTGTTACTCCGGTAAGGTTATCAAGAGCGTCGTAATAAAATGTTGTTACAGAAGAACTGTCTTCAGTGATCTTAACAGTTTTCTTTTTAAGTCTTCCTCTGTAATCGTATGAGTCTTTAGTGCTTCCCCCTATTGCATCCTTTGTTTCGATAAGGTTGCCATCAGCATCGTATGAATATGTGGTTTTATTCTTCTCTCCATCAAGTTCACTTATTTCTCTGCCGGCCTTGTCATAAGTAATAGTCCTTATGTCATCTCCAAGGGCATTTGTCTCAATGATAAGTCTTCCGAGAGCATCGTAGGAAAGAAGAGAAGAATTTCCTCTCCAATCTGTAGTCTTAACTTTATGACCCTCATGATCATATTCATAAGCAGTGGTCTTAGTAATGTCAGCATAAAGTGTTTCTGATGTAAGCCTGTTTAAGTGGTCATACCTGTATTCAGTCTTTACTCCATTAGCATTTGTATATGAGATCTTATTTCCGAGAAGGTCATATTCAAAGCTTTCTGTGATCTGATCTTCAGGGGCATTAACATCATAACTTCTTGTCGTAATGACATTTTTCTTTGAGTTATATGCATTTTCAGTTACGAGTCCAAGGCTTGTTTCTTTTCTTACAGCATTTCCATACTCATCATAGGAATAAGTATTAACAAGCCTGTTTGCCGAATCATCAGCATTTACTGTTTCTTTTACACATCTGCCAAGATTATCATACTCATAAGTTGTAGTACATCCAAGAGCATCGGTTTTCTTAACGCATCTTCTTAAGATATCGTATTCATAAGTATTCTTGGTTATTTCAGGTTTCCCTGTTTCTTTTACACTTTCTTTAAGAAGGCTTCCAAATGCATTATATACGAATACTTTCTCACCGTAAGAATCTTTTTCGGATACGACATTGCCCAAAGCATCGTAGTCATATATCTTTCCACTCTTACCTTTAGTGCTTTCTCTTGCCGTCTTTTCGGAAGCTTTTTTACCGTTAGGGTAAAAGGTATAAGTGGTGCCATTACCAAAAGCATCTGCTGTTTTTGTAAGATTTCCGGAAAGATCGTAGTTAAAAGTATGCCAGGTCGCTGGAGTATTAGCATCTATAGAAACATCGTAAATCCTTTCAGAAACAGTCTTTCCATTTTCTCCGTATGAAAACTCGGTTCTTGAAAGAGTGTATGGATCTACGTCTTCTTTGTAATTATTTGCGCTGACTCTAAGAGTCTCTCCGCCAAGCCAGTTAAATCTGCTAAGTGTGGTTCCACCCTCAGCATCATTTGTAAGAACGACGTTTCCAAAAACATCATATTCATATGAGCAGGCAGCTGTATCCTTTTCACTTCCACAGGTACGTTCTGTAGTCTGAGATGTTACAAGTCCGGCAGCATTTTTCTTTACCGTTACTTTAAGAGTTTCTAGTAATGCACCTTTTTCATCAAGAAGAGTGCTTGTACTTTCAGTTATGCCTTTTTTGTAATCATAGGTAAAAATCGCAATATCTGCATCTTCGCTGCTTAGGATAACATCGCCGGCGGTGTTGTATTCATGCCTTACCAAAATTGGTGCACCGGCTGTGCCGTCAGTTTTCTTAGCATAAGTTTTTCTTAATGTTTCACGGCCTGCTGCATCATAGGTGTAATCAATAACAACAGTAGCATGAGTAAGATCATCATCTGTTACTTCTTTAAGCACAGACTTACCGTATTCTTCTGACACTTCCGTAAGATTAAGACCCTCAGAAAGATCTGATTTTGCCCCTGTATATGTTCTTAATACATTTCCGTTAAGATCCGTAGCAAGCGTGGTGATAACAGGCTGAATGTCTATAAGTGAAAGGCTTCCATCTGCATTAGCCTTATAGTCTCTTCCGGTAATCTCCTGATATCTTAAGCTGCCGTCTTCGTAATAATACTTCTCTTCTGTATATCTTTCAGATGTGCCGTTATATGGCACATTTTCCACATATACTTTCTTAGATAAAGTTCTTCCTCCATTGTCGGAAACATAATCTGTTCTCTTATAAAAAGTTTCGCCATTTATAATTGTCTGAGGCTCATAAGTTCTTATGACTCTACCGGCTATATCTCTTTCAGTTATCTCTTTACTTCCGTCAGGACGTGTTTTACTCTTTATATTCCCGTCTCTATCGTAAACAGTAACAGTTTTAAGAGCATCTTTCTTACTTCCTTTAACATACTCTTTAACTGTTCTTCCCATACAGTCAGTAACAGAAACCTTTTCTATATAGTCTGAAGCTTTGTTTGCTCCGTCTTCTTCAGAACTTATTGTGTTTTTGATCTCATCTTCACCAACGAGATAGTCTTTCTCGGTAGTAACAATACCGCCTTTTGTATTCTTTTCGTAAGAATACTCAGCAAGTGTTTTTTTCGATTCTTTTCCGTTTGCTACTGTAATAAGAGACTTTCTCGTCACTCTGTCAAGGTTATCATACTCATACGCATAAGTGGCACCCTTAAGATCTTTTTCAAGGATAACTCTGCCTTCGTCGTCATAAGAGTATTCAGAAACACCACCCTGTATGTTTACGACCTTTACAATTTTGCCGTTGGCTCCGTATGTGTAAATGTCATCAGAATTTGGCGTAACTTTTCTTACAGGAAGACCGGACTTATCAAAGGTAAGTTCAGTTACCCCGCCATCTTTAGCAAGAGTTTTAATTAACTGACCATCTTCATCGTAAGCATACTTTTCAGTATTTCCTTCTCCGTCAGTATAGGATATCTTTCTTCCCATTTCGTTGTAGGTATAGGAAGCAATATTTCTAAAGGCACCATTAAAAAGCCTGCTTTCTGTAAGCAAGTTTCCTGAAGCGTCGTATGTGTAAAGAGTTTTATCACCAGCAGCATCTCGAACAGACTCTTTAAGACCTTTAATAGCCGCTCCGCTAGTAATAGCAGCACCGGTAATGTATGTAACTGAAGTAATGCTATAGTCTGAAGCACTTGCATCATATGTGGCTACATCTGCATTCCAGTTTTCAACAGCAGTTTTAGCTGCCGCATAAGTTGATCCGTTTTTAAGAGCAAGAGCACTTCCAAGGTAATACCTACCATCTTTACTGTAAACGTAATAAGTTGTCTTACCTTCACCTGTTATTTCAGACAGTTTATTTCTGAATGAATCGTAAGTGTTTTTTACTTCACTTCCATCAGGATAGGTAGTTTTTATTACATTTCCTTCAGAATCGATATCAAAACTTGTTATATTGCCGTATCTGTCTGTATAGCTTCTAAGGTCACCATAGTATTTTTCAGCGCTTTCATAGGTATATTCAAAACGCTCAATAAGACCATCCGGATCTACTATAGAAGTATTCTCACACATGGCATCATAGTAGTAAACCCAGGTTTTAGCAGTTTCACCCTTTTTAGTTATTGTAGTTTTTCTGCCTTTTTCATCATACGTATAAGTGTAGCTTCCGCCATCTGAATCTGAAAGGGCAGTAACCTTATCCTTTGCATCTCCCTGTCCATGAGTGTAAGTAAGAGATAAAATAGTCCTTCCTTCACCATCGGTAACCTTGCTTAAGTATTTTTCACTGTCATACTCAAATGACATAAACATTCCACTAGGATATGTCACCTTAGAAAGAAGCTTTTTCTTGTTGTATGTGTACTCTACCTTTGTTCCGTCGCTGCAGTCAGCACTTACAAGGCGACCATCAGCATTGTATGTAAAATCAAAGCCTTTTCCCGTAGCTTCACGCACTTTTTCAGGCTTTCCGTTCTTGTTAAGTGTAATGATTGTTTTGTTTCCATATCTGTCAGAAATGCTAACAAGTCTGCCCTTAGAGTCAAAATCATATTCAGTAAGGTCAAGAGCAGTATATTTATAGCAGCCATTTTCTTTTGAAAGTTTTGCTCTGCTGTATAATCCGGTATATGAGCCGTCATCCTCTCTTTTAAAGGAAACGTTGCTTCCTGTTGGAAGAATAACTGTTACATATTTGCCATCTTCCTTTATCTTTCCCTCAAAGGAAAGCCTGTAACCTCTTCCGAGGATACCTTCTTCATCATCCCTTGAGTTATAGGTTCTTGAAAGCACAATTGCAGTTTCATCATCGGATCTGAATATGGTGTGATCTGTAAAAGCAGCACTGTAGTTTCCTGTAGATGGCGTAACTCCACTGTTTCCATAATGGAATCTTTCAACGCCTGACGCAAGTTCGTTAATTACATACCATGTATCCGCATCCTCGCCCACATAAGGAGTAAGTCCTGAAGCAACGCCCGGTCCTTCGTAGTCATCTGTTTCTCTTTTGTTTCCTGTAAGAAGTCCGTATGCATCGGCTCTGCCGTATGTTGCCTTATCTTTAAGGTTTGTACAGTCAGTAGCATAAGTATAAAGCCTTGTTTTAAGCTCATTCCATGAAAGAGAAGGAAGATAACTTTTTCCAAGTGCGAGAAGACCTGTTACAAGCGCTGCTGAGGCAGATGTACCTGTAACATAACCATATCCGTTTGATGGAATTGTGGTTCTTATATCACATCCCGGAGCTGCAATATCAACATTTTTTCCATATGCAGAAAAATCTGCAAGGACACCAAATACATCAACGGCAGCAACCGAAATGATGTTATCAAGGTCAAAAGCAGCCGGGTAAACAGGGGTTTCTGATGTGTCTTTAGCTGAGTTTCCTGCACCACAGACAAAGAGAATACCACTGTCTTTCATAGCCTCATAAAGAGCCTGGTTATTGTCGCTACCTGAAAAACTGCAGTTAATAAGGGTAACTCCCTTATCTTTGGCATACGAAATAGCTTTAATTGCGTCAGATGTATAGCCCTTATTTCCGTTTATAAACTTAAGAGGCATCACTTTAACGCCTGAGGCTGCGCCTTTTATCTCGCCTGATATATCACTTCCTGCTATAAGGCCCGCCATAGTTGTTCCGTGCTTATCGCTTTCAGGACCATCATAAACAGTGTTATCATCATTTGAAAAATCCCAGCCATTTACATCATCTATATAGCCATTGTTATCATCATCGATGCCATTGTCTGAAATTTCACCTTTGTTGACCCAGATAGAATCCTTCAAACCTTCGTGATTTGTATCAATACCACTGTCAAGGATTCCAACTACTACATCAGAACTTCCCTCTGTAAGTTCCCAAGCAGGAAGAAGATTAAGGTCTACACCTGCTCTTGCAATATGTCCCTCAATTTCCTGCCCTGTATTCGATGCATACCACTGAAGAGGGAATTCATCATTTACAGGAAGAGCGGTAACTTCAAGTTCAAAATCTTCCTGAACATACTCTACGCCCGGTAATTCTTCAAGATAGCTCTTAAGTTTAGCTACCTCAGATTCACTCTTAGCCATGATGATATCGATATCGAGTTTTTCACTTGTAAACTCTAAAGTAAAATCAAGCTTAGAAGAAACAAGTTTATCAAGGCCGTTTTTAAGGTCGGCTTTTAAACTCTCTGAGTTTATTCTTTGCAAATCTAAAGCCTTATCGTTGTTCAGTTTGCTTTTTAGCCCCGAAAAACTTTGGAGACTGTCTCTTAAATATGACTTTAAAGAACTGTCAGCATTTTCGTTATACTTGACGATAAGTCCTCGTTTTCCGTCATACTTTTTCTTTAAGTCTATGGGTTTTGAAATGATTTTCCCATTATCAGACTTAAATCTTTCAGTAAGATCTTCAAACCCTTCTGTAATCTTTTCAAAGCTGCCACTTAAATCTTCTGCTGCATTTCTTGCAGCTTCTCCTGCTGCATAGGCACTCTTTTCTGGGATCATACTAAGAACAAGAGTAAGAGCAAGCAGAAGACTTACCACCTTTTTAAGCGTTTGTCTATATTTATTTTTCATTTACTTAACCACCTCAAATACAATATCTCCATCTGTTAACGATCTTATAAGGATATCTGCTGCAGGGTACAGATCTGATGCGTAATCAACTTCACAGATTATGCCTATATAAATCTTCTCGTCTTTGTAATATACATATATGTTCCTGCCGCCAAATTTGAACTTTCCGTCGTTATCAGGAAGTTCTTTTTCTTTGCTTGTAGCAAGAAGATCAACTATTTCCACTTTATCTGCATCTGTGCGGAAAGTGACAGAATATCTGCTTTCTGCAGATACATTCGAAAGAGGAAGTCTTACTCTGTAATAGCTGCCTTCTTTAGCTGTAAAACCGGTATCTTCAAGGCCTGTAACAGTTCTGTCTGTGTAAACAACACCATTTTCATTTTTTGTTCTCACAGAAACAGTACTCTCAGATGAGATGTTCTCATCTATAGCTTTTACTGTAACTATATATTCGGGTCCTGCGTTAAGTCCTTCTATTGTCACACTGTTTTCTGAAAGATTCTTAACAAATTCACCATTTACATATACTTCATAAGATGACGCACCCGCAACCATAGGCCATGATAGCTTAACTAAGCTGATACCCGCGCTAACTACGCTAATCTCAGGAGCATCAAGGCTTTCTGCTACGAGCCTTTCAGCAACTGCACCGGTTTCAAGAGACGAACTTTCGCTAAATGAACTTACTCCAAAACTATTAACTGCTCGAACTCGTACAATAAGGTTCTCGCCGTTATAGAATGTCTCATCTAAAAGATTCGTGTTCTCTACTTCTATGGCAGTTTCACTTGTTATGGCGCTTTCTGTGACTATAGCACCTCCGCTTACAAGAGAAGTAACTACGTTGCTTCTATAAACGTATGCAATGGCGTTTATGCCGCTTATGATCTCGCCATTTATTTCAAGATCGTATGCTTCCGCACCCTCGCAAGGTTCCCACGTAATCTTTGCATATTCGCCCTGACCGATAATGCTTGTTATAACAGGAACTGCAGGAAGCGAGCTGTCTTCAAGTATCATAATAGGATCAGAGAATTTGCTCTTTGTATAAGAGTTTCTTGCTCTTACTCTATACTCATGTCTACTGCCGGCAAGCAAACCTGAAAGCGTATATTCAGTTGTGTTCCCGAGATTATAAACGTCTCCGTCGATCTCAAGTTCGTAGGAAATTGCACCTTCTATAGCACTCCAGCTTACAAAAGCACTGTTTGTACCAATAGCACATCCACTAACTACAGGAGAAGGTAATTCATCATAAAGAACTGACCTCTTTTCGGTTCTCACAGAAGCTGTTTCGCTTTCGTATCTGAGACCATCTTTTCCAAGAGCAGTTACTTTGATATCGTATACAGTATCTGGTGATAATCCGTCTACCAAGATTTCTTCACCTGAGCTTACAGTAGCGTATGATTCAGATATTTCAAAACCTGTTTCAGATAAAGAAACAAAACTATCATTAAGTTTTACCTCGTATACAGTGTCGACAGGATTCTCGTCTTTTATCTGAAGTTTAAGCTTTTTCTTTTGAACAATAGGCTTAACTTCCGGAATAGCAGCACATGTGTTGATAGTGCCTTCTTTAGTGCTTACAAGCCCAGCGCCGTTTAACACTTCAATCTTATACGAGTATGTAGTATCAGGAGAAAGACCATTTGCCGCATAGCTTGAGCTATCAGCGAAATCGTCTGAATCTCCGTTTATAGTAAACTTATAGCCGATCACTTCGGATAGATTATCAGAAGCATCAACCACAAAGTTTAAGCTTGACTCGCTTCTGGCAATATCAACAGATGCAATCTCAGGAGCTGTTTTATCAACAAGGAATGAAAGAGTTGTACTTCCCTGTGGTGATATTGGATCATCTGCTGTAATCTTTATATTGTGTACTCCTTCGGTAAGTGTAGCTATTGATATCTCAGTAGTGAAGGTTACTTCTGTACCGGTTCTTGAAGCGGTAATTTCTTTTGTCTCTATCGGAGTAGTATTTCCATCAAGATAGCATTTAAGTGTAAGCTTGTCATTTTCATTATCAGTAATAAGAGCTTTAATCTTAATACTACCTGAAGAGAAGATGTCCCCGTTTCTTATATCAAGCACCTTAACTCCCGGAGCATTGGTACATGAAGGGCAAGACGGATCTTTTTCGTAATGTCCCGAGCTATAGGAATAATCTCCGGCATAGCAAGAGTAATACTTCATATGACCCTGCGGAGTATGACCACCGTAGTATGCGTACATGCTGTGATGATGACAATCACAAGGCGTTGTTTTTGTTAATATTTCCTTTCCGCAGCCTTTACAAGCATAGTAGGAGATATGGTATACACCGTTATCAACGGTACGTGTAGGCGTGGTATTGATGCCGACGTGATTATTTTCATTAAATCCTGTACTAGATGATTCCTTTTTGCCACATTGTGTACAAGTTCTGGTTATGACACCACTTTCTATACACGTGCCTTCTTTGGTTTGTATGTATTCCGAAAAGGAATGGGGTATACTGTATGTGACCTCATAAGTATATCCGCATCTCGCACACGTCTTGCCTTTCACGCCATCTTTAGTACATGTAGCTTCAGTTATTACGTGATAAGAGCCATAATCATGTGAACCGGGAGCTTTTATGACTTCTGTTTTGGTATAACTACAACCTTTGTTTGAACATTTATAAACTTTTTCACCATCATACTTACATCTAACCTTTTTTTCTGATGATAAAACCATGTTATGCCCGGTTTTTTTAATAGTGCTACTTTGCTTTGCTTTGCATCCCGTACACTCCTTGGTTACTGAACCATCTTTTTCACATGTGGCTGCAACGCTGGATATCTGTTTCCAACCAACGTGATTATCTTTGTTTATTGGGATTGTTTTATATGTGGGTTCACCGCACAATTTACAGGAAGCAGTTGCTTTTCCAGTACTTGTACAAGTTGAGTCTACCGCGGTAGTATAAGTCCCAAATTCATGTTGCCCTATTCCCCCTGAAGACTTGACAGTGTCTCCGCATTTACTGCATGTTTTTGCTCTAATTTCTGTTTGCTTGCATGTTCCTTTTCTTACAACACGTTCTGCACCATATGAATGACCTGTTGCAGGCATTGCCCCACTTACGGTATGCCCGCATTTGCTACAGGTTTTCGTTCTTGAGCCTGCTGTCGTACAAGTAGGCTTTGAAACCCACTCCCATGCTCCATAACTATGTTTACATTTCTTTGCTTGGACATGATTGTTCGGAATATATAAAAAATAAGCGGTGACAATGATTGCCATGAAAGCAAACTTCACCGCTCTTGTGATTGTTTTATTATTTTTCATTTAATATAATGCATACTTCTAAGGTATGCAAATTTCCTCCTCTTATTTTTATTGCAGTTATTCATTAGTAAATCAAAATGTCAAGAACTAGCATTTTACTTCATTTTTTCATACTTTTTCGTTTAATAGCCAACATTTCTCTATTTGATTGTCAATGTACAAGTGCTTTTTACCTATCATACTCCAGCATTTCGAAAATACTAGGGCACATACTTAACGCAAAACAAATTATAGGCCTGACTACCACGCTCTGTCAAGAAATAAACAATCTCATATTTTGCTTTATGGTTCCCTTTTTTTGTTATTCAGCATCATATAGTGTCTTTTGCTACATAAAATTCACAATTTGCAAATTATAGTTGACTTTTTAAGCTAAACAATATGATAATAAATAGGGTTAATTGGCAACGATAATACCGTAATAGTTGCCAGATCTGCTAAAAAGACTAATGCAGATGTGGTAACTGAGACTACCGGTACTTTGCTGATCGAAGAAGCTGATGAGAATGGAAACATCCTCTCTCCTTCTTCGACTCAGCTGTC
>JAEEGL015698366.1_pt1 | contig 10940 bp, 10 predicted proteins | sample 9134231 | NCBI WGS metagenome assembly JAEEGL01 (sample SAMN16246548, study PRJNA631951) | gut metagenome | biome: gut microbiome; feature: rumen; material: fiber-attached | host: Bos | place: Iran: Karaj | collected 2018-10 | reverse complement strand
GTGGCTGTATTCGTGTTTTTGCGGCATGTGTTGGTGGGGTGGGGAAAAAGGTATATCTTTGTCGCGATGTTATGAACCGGGAGAAAGAGATATATAAGGTGACGCTGGTGGGCAGTGCCGGCAATGTGGCGCTGCTGACCTTTAAGTTCATTGCGGGTGTGATGGGGCATAGTTCGGCGATGATTGCCGATGCCGTGCATTCGCTGTCGGACTTCATCACCGATGTCATCGTGCTGGCCTTCGTCCACGTGAGCGCCAAACCTCAGGACAAGGACCACGATTATGGTCACGGCAAGTACGAGACCTTTGCCTCGTTCATCATCGGTCTGGCACTGATGGCTGCAGCCACGGGTATCATCGTCTCGGGGGTAACCAAACTGATTGATTGGGCTGGGGGCAAACAACTGCCTGCACCCGGTTGGTTGGCGCTGGCAGCTGCTGTTATCTCAATTATCGTCAAGGAAATCCTCTACCGTTACACCGTTGTCAGCGGTAAACGTCTCGACTCCCAGGCGCTGGTTGCCAACGCTTGGCACCATCGCAGCGACGCCCTCTCGTCAATCGGTACGACTGTGGGCATTGGCGGCGCCATCCTGCTGGGCAACCGTTGGACCGTGCTTGACCCCTTGGCGTCGGTCGTGGTGGGTGGTATGCTGGTCAAGGTATCCATCAACCTGCTGCGTGCGAGCGTGGGAGAGCTGACCGAGTCGTCTCTCTCAAGTGATATCGAGAAGGAAATCGAGCAGATCATCTGCTCGTTCCCCGACGTAAGCGAGCCCCACAACCTGAGGACACGGCGCATCGGTAACCGCTTTGCCATCGAGGCCCACGTCCGTATGGACGGCAATGCGCCACTCACGATGGCCCATGACCGAGCCACAGCCATTGAGCAACGGATCAGGCAGCGTTTTGGCCCACAGACCCACGTCACGATTCACATGGAGCCCATTAAGGAGTGAACATAATGAAAAAAGAAGCGGCAAATCTGTTGCCGCTTCTTTTTCTATAAGGGTTGATGGTTTTAGCACGCTTTAATCATCATATCTCAAGTTATTGGCAAGAGAGACAATGCCGTCCTTGCTTACCCGTAAGCCAGTGGACTCGCCATCATACTTCTTCAAGGTGCTGACCACCTTGTCCCTTGCTACACCACTAGCATCAAGGATGGTGAAGGTGTTGGAATAACTGGCACCTTTACTGGTCATGGCCCTAAAGACGAGGGTACACTCCAGGTCATACTTCTCCTTGACCAGCTCGGCATCCGACTTGGTGCTGAACTTGTACATCACACCGAACTCGGCAGGGAACTTGTCGCTGGTGACACTCTTGGTCCACCAGGGGGACGAGATAGCCTCCATCACGTTGCGCCCGTTCTCGGCCTTATAAGTGATGAACACGTTGCAAGCGTCAAGCAGGTCCTGTGAGAACGACATGTTATAGGTTGCAGTAGCCGTGATTTTCTCCTTGGGCTCGTCGTCACCGCAAGAGGTCATTGCCAGAGCAGTGGTCATCAACAGCACTGCGATATACAAATACTTCTTCACAGTCGTATGGGTGTTTAAAGTCCTACTTATTTGCTCAGGATGATGTCAATGACCCTATTCACGTCGGCGACATTGACCTCCTTGTCCTTGTTCACGTCACCCTCAAGACCTTCCTGTGCGGGTGCAATACCGAAGATCGACACGCTGATGGTCTGACCGAGCGAATCCTTCATGTCAATGAAAAGGTCGCCGCTGATGGCGGTGTCAATAAAGCGGGCTGTTGCAACGGTGGGAACGGGACCCAGCATGGGGCCCAGCCAGTAATCATACTGAGGATCATCGCCCTCGGTGATGTAGATCGTACCGTTGAAAGTGAGCTTGGTGAAGCCGAACTCGTCAACGCCTTCAACACCCGTAACGGTGACATTGCCCACAGGCATGTATGCACCCTCGGAGAAGAGAACGAAGTTCTTCAAGTTCAGGTCATAGGCTCCATTGTTCTCGTTGACTTCCACTTGCACCTCTTCCTGCTCGGAGGTCGTAGTATTGATGACGACCTTAACGTGACAGGTGTAGGTAGTGGCGCTCAGCGCCATTGCGCAGCCAGCGGCTGCCACGAATGCTAATAATTTCTTCATTGTTATACGATATTATAGATTGATTAATTACCGGATAATAACTTGTTAATCAGAGTGGTGACATCCGAGATGTTGATATTTTCATCACCATCGACATCTGCATTGCCCAGGTTGATGCCTTCGGCGTTCTGGCTCAGCAGGTAGTTGATCAGTGCGGTCACATCAGCAATGTTGATAAAGCCGTTGTCATCCACGTCGCCCTTGATACCGGTGGGTGCTGTCACGTTGATGATGTAGCAGGCAGCGTTCTGCAGGTCGGCCGAAACGACGCTGATAGCGATGCGGTAACTGCCGTCGGCGTTCTGCTCTATCGACTTGGTGAGCACGGCGCTCACGCCCTCGATGGTGGCATCGAAGTCGTCCAGATTGGGCTCACCGGCCATCTCCATGTTATAGGTGGTAACGGCGGGATTCCACCCAGCGATAGTGGTGCCCTTGTAGCGCAAGTCGGTTATGTTGCCCAGGTAAACCAACTCCATGTCATCGACATAGACAGCGTCGTTCTTGCTGCCTGTACCAGGTTTACCATTGGTTGAGAAAGTCACAAAGATGGCATTGGTGTTGGCGCCATTGGCAGCATAGCTGTCGTAGTCGAAATCAAATGAGAAATGCGTCCAGTCACACACGGCAATAGGACCGCCCACGATGCTACCCGATAAGTTGGTGTAAGGGGTGGCAGGGTCTGAAGGCTCCTGGTAGTAGGTGCCGTCAAAGGTCTTCACGCTAACGCTGGCCTTGTTGTTGGCATTGGGAGTACCTTGAGTGTATTTCAGCCACACGTTGAATTTGTCGGGCTTTGCATACAGTGCCATGTAGAAGTCGTCAGTGCCATTGGCCATGTCCATTTCGGCATGGTTGTCATAGCTGTTAGCATCGTATGAGCCAGCCATAAGTTTGCCGTTAGTCATGGTGCCATTGGCAACAATGCCGATGAATGAGCCAGCAGTGAGAACTGCGCTGTGGCCTGTTGCACCAGGACGGACGTCATCACTAGAGCCAAGACTGGCAATACCTGCTGAGGTGCTCGCGAATACTCCACCGGCGCTCTTGAATCCGTGCCAGCGGTTGGGCTCGTTAGAGTAGCTGCTGTTCCAGTCTTCCATGTCGCTGTTGGGCAGCTGGAAGTGGTCACCCACGGTGTTGAACCACATGGTGGTGTTCTGGGCGGGAATAGCGACATCGGCAGCCATCATGCCGTCGATGGTGCGTGCAAACACGATGGTGCGCATGTCACCGAACATGGTGGTCACGTCACGCTCAGCGCTATAGACAGTGACACCCTTGTGATAGTCGGAATGTACGTCATTCATCGTCATGGTGCCGAAACCGGGGACTTGCAGCACGAGGGTATGGAGACCGTCATTCTGCTCTGTCACAGTCACGGTAGCGATGGCGTTATTGATCTGTCCGTTACGGTTAACAACGATGTTGCCGCTGTAGGTCTCGGCTTGGAGGGCCAGCACGGCCGTCACAGCCAAACAAATAGTAATAAATAATTTCTTCATTGCTTTTTTAAAAATGTTATGATAATTCAGTTATTTTCAGTGAAGTTGTCTTGTCTAACTCCCCCTCTAAGATTAAATTTACTTGATGCGGTAGGAGATGCCCAGGACACCATACATGGGGCGTAGCGTCTGGACTGAGTGGAAATCGCTCTTGAACAGGCCGCTGAAGCCGTAGGTCAGTTCGGCAAACAATCCCCATCGATGGTGGAATTGCCAGTCGGCACCCACATCAAGACCCCACTGCATGTGGCGCATGTTCTGGTCGAAATCGAAGTCGCCACGGTCGCCCGGTTCGCGGCCCATCTCGATTTTAGCTCCCACGGGAGTGCCCTCGCGCAGGTAGCCGTCGTAGGCCCACCCCCAGAACCTGCGGTTCGTCAGCCATCCCATGAAAAGGCCGGCGCGCAGCTTGAATTCTCTGGAGAAGTCGTATTGTGCCTGGATGGGAAGTGTGATGCGGCGCTGGCTGGACTTGATGCGAACATTGCCCATGAAGATGCCCTTGAGTGACTCGTCACCCCTGACAACCTCGATGTCGTAGTTCTTGACACGGCTGTCGATATCCATGCTGCCCAACTCGTAACGCAATCCAGAGTGAATGGACCAGTTGTCCTTGATGGGCATGGTAGCCTCGAGTGACACCGAAAAATTGAGACCGAGGTCAAAACTGTTGATGCCGCGGATTTCCTTGCCGATGTGGGTGGGAATGGTACCGCCCACGGTATAGCCCAGTCGTGCATCTACCTTGAGGCTGTCGAGCACCGATGCTTTACCGCTTGTTGCCGATATCAAGGCAACAAGGAACACAATTGCTATCTTATTGATATGAATCATTGTCGTTATCGTCAATGAATAGATAATTCCTAACTTCTTTCTTCACAGCCACGCCGGGGCGGGGCCTTACTTGCTTGTCGCTATCAGCATCTATTGTTCATGGGTACAGATAAGTTGTACCTTGTCCACACACAAGCGGCTGCCGATAGCACCGATAAATTCACCGCCTGCCGAACTCGACGAGAACACGATGGCGAGGCTGTATCCACGGTTGGCGAGCAACTGCTCGTCAACATCCTTACGATAGACGAACTTCACGTCCCATGGCGTCCACGTTGACGTGGGTGCGACATACTCCAACTCGGCAACGGCGACGATCAGGTCACTTGACAGCACGTTGTCGCCATAGAGCACCACCTCGTTGCCGGCATCATCGTGGTTGCGGTAGAATACTGCATAGACGTCAGCCGAGTCGACACGGCCCGCAATGGGATTGCCATAGAAATCCTGCACCGTGGGACCGGGCTCAAATGTATAGTAGCCAGTGAACCTGTCGGGCTTGCTCGTGAAAGGCAAGCCGAAACGCGTTGCATGCAGGTGGTCGCTCATTGCGATCTTGATGTCAAACGTGCCCAGGAACATGTTGCCGGCAGCCAGACGCTTGTTGGCCATCTTGCCGAAGGGGCCCGTGTCGCGGGTTGTCAGACAGACAGCAGATCCGTCATATCCGTCAATCAGCGGAGTGGTGGGGTAGTCCATGGGCTGTGCGCTACCCATCGAGATGCGGAAGCCATCGTTGGCCGTCGACCAGTCATTGCCCAGCGAGCCATCGGGCAGCGTGTTGTGCCAGATATAGAAGCGTTTATATGTCGGTTCCAGCTCATAGTGCTCAAAGTTGTAGAACAGCGTGTCGGCTACGGTGATGAGTGTCGGCACCACGTTCACGCGGTAACGGCGATGCCACTTGCCGTCCTGGGAGGTCACCGTGTAGATGACAGGACCCTGGCCGAAGTCGTGTGTGCTGCCGCTGGCGGGCGACACTGTCGCGCCGGGCGACAGCGTGAATGTGGGTGACAGGGCGCTCACGTCGGCGTCGCCACGCACCGAGAAGGTGATGACACTGTCGGTCGAGAAGACCGTCACCATCGAGTCGGTAGCCTGGAAGAAGAACTGTTGCGGGTTGGCCACGTGAAGCGTCGCTGTTTCGATGTCTGCCTCGCAATAGTCGGGCTCGTCACCGAAGCATGATGATAACATCATTGCCATCACAGTGACAAGGCAAGTTACGAGGGGTGTATGCCTATATAAACTAGTTTCCATTGCTATCTTTTTCATTTCAAACCGACAAAATTACAGAAATTATTGCTATTGAGAGCTATTTGCGCCCACATTTTTTATTATAGTATGGTTTTTTAGGGGATATTATTGTTTGTTGAAAAAAAAACTCTAACTTTGTGCCTTAAACCTTGCTGATCTGATGTCGTGAGTGAGAACGCTGTGGGCGGTCATGACACTATGGTCAACACATGCAGCTAAATTGAGAAAAAACTTAAGATGGAGTTGTTTATTAATAAATTGCTGGATTTGAGGATTTTCAGGGCTTTTAAGGTCAGGACGACCCCCCGTTGGATTATCCTGCTTCTTGATATGCTCATCGTTCTGGCATGTTTTATCGCGACGGTTGTGGCTGATATGTACTCGCTGCACACCGTCCTCCCGTCCCAGACTATTCTGCTTAATGCCGCCATTGTCCTGGTCGTTTATTTTGCTATCACATACCTGTCCAAGAGTTACACTTGTGTCATCCGTCTGTCGGTCATCGAGGACCTGTACCGCATCTTCATGGTCATTGTCATCTCCACGTTGGTGCTTATCGGCTTTAACGTGGTCAAGCTGGCGGTGACAGGATCTCCTTTCATGAAGTTCTGGGATATCCTGATTATTGGTGCCCTGTCCTTCTCGATGATGATGATTGAGCGCTTGTGTATCAAGTACTTGTATATGCGTATGACTAGTGCTACCGAGGGCCGTAAGCGAGTGCTCGTCTTGGGCACGTCGTTCTCGTCGGTCTTCCTTGCCAATGCGCTCAAGGGTGAGATAGGTGGCAAGTACCTCCCCGTCGGCTTGCTCAGCATTAAGGCAGGTCCTGAAAATTCCGAGATCAACGGCTTCAAGGTCTATCGCTTTGACCCCACCAAGATGACCGACCTGTTTGTTGAGAACAACATCGATGCCTTGATTTTTGATTCCAAGAGTACTAACCTGATGAGCAGCGGCTTTGCCGACTTCTTTATCAAGAACGATATCGCCCTGCTCGCCATGAACAAGGTCGCTGAGTTTGAGCAGGCTGGAGGTGAAAAGGAAAACGAGAACAACGGCATCTCAACCTACATCAAGGAAGTCCAGATCGAGGACCTGCTGGGTCGCGACCCCATTGTGCTTGACAACCCGCTGGTGAGTCAGCACATCAAGGGCTCCTGCGTGCTCATCACCGGTGCCTGTGGTTCTATCGGCAGCGAGATCGTGCGCCAGGTGGCCAACTACGGCGCCAGCAAGATTGTCCTGTTTGACCAGGCCGAGACTCCGATGCACGACATCTCGCTGGAGATGAAGAAGTACTATCCCAATGCCCATATCGAACTGATCATGGGTGATGTTCGTGATCGTGCACGTCTGGAGATAATCTTCGTCAAGTTCCGTCCCCGCTATGTGTTCCATGCTGCTGCCTACAAGCATGTGCCCATGATGGAGCTCAACCCCAGCGAGGCTATCCTTGCCAATTTGCAGGGAACGCGCAACGTGGCGGCCCTGGCACTGCAATACAACGTTTACAAGTTTGTAATGATCTCGACCGACAAGGCCGTCAATCCCACCAATGTGATGGGCTGCACCAAGCGTCTTGCCGAGATCTACTGCCAGTCGCTCTTCTTTGACGCGCAGCGCCAGGGCAAGAAGACGCAGTTTATCACCACTCGTTTTGGCAACGTGCTGGGCAGCAACGGCTCGGTGATTCCGCTGTTCCGCAAGCAGATTGCCTCTGGTGGCCCCGTTACGGTGACCCACAAGGAGATTATCCGCTACTTCATGACCATCCCCGAGGCCTGCTCCCTCGTGCTCGAGGCAGGCTGCATGGGCAGCGGTGGTGAGATCTATATCTTTGACATGGGTGAGCCGGTCAAGATCTATGACCTGGCTCGTCGCATGATTTCGCTGGCAGGCCTCAAGCCCGATGTGGACATCAAGATTGAGGAGATTGGCCTCAGACCTGGCGAGAAACTCTACGAGGAGCTGCTCAACGACAAGGAGAAGACCACTGCCACCGTCAACAAGAAGATTATGATTGCCAAGGTCAAGACCTATAACTATAAGGACGTGTGCGCCAACATCGACCGCATCATTGACCTGGCGGCTAGAGGTGATATCCACGGCATGATCTATGCCATGAAGGAGTTCGTGCCCGAGTACAAGAGCCAGCACAGCCAGTTTGAGTCGATCGACAAGGAGATCGAGAACGGCAGTGCGCAGCCCGTCGCCCAATAATTTCGTACAAAGGGACGGCTCTATTGTACGAAAAAGAAGAAGATATGGAGGATTTTGCTGTTTTTATAATGGATGACCTGCATCGTTTCCTGGTGGGGCGTGGGGTCGTTGATGAGCGTCTGCCCGAGTGCCCCGATGTGGAGGGGAAATGGCCGGCTATTGCCGAGGCCTATCTGCCCGATGGTGCACGTGAGTTTGCCAGCTATCCTGTGGCATCGTTGGGATGGATGATGTTCATCGCTATGGCGGTCGCCAAGTTCTGGGACCTGGATTGGGAGAAGTATGACAAGGTAGAGAACCTCTACCTGATGTTGCGTGACAAGCGAGGCTATGACAACCTGGATGAGTATATCCTCGACGAGGTGCTCGACCTGCATGGTGATGCTGCCGAGCAGCTGCAGACGCTGGTGGGCGATTGTGCCGAGCGTGTGAAGCGTGCCTTGTTTGCCCGGGATATTGAACCTGGCACGGTGGAGGCATTCAAGGCTTATGTCGCTTGCCTGCAGACGATGTATCAGATGGGCATGTCCATCCAGCTCAAGGCGATGGGGTACCACATGGTAAAGAGTGAGGATACAACTCTATAGAAACTATAGTTATTATAGTCACAATAGATACTATAGTCACTATAGACAATATTGACAACGATGAGAAAGAATCAGGACCCGATGGGCCAAGCCATCGCCGACTACCATGCCACAGGCAGGGCGGCACGGCTGCGCGTGTTCTCGCCGATGTTTGACGAGGACGAGATTCCTGTCGCTACATTGTTCCGCCGATTTGACGAGATGCCTGCCATCGAACAGGAGGCGCTGAAGGTCGCCGATGGCTCCATTCTCGATGTGGGCGCTGGTGCCGGTTGCCACTCGCTGGCCTTGCAGGCGATGGAAAAACGTGTTACTGCCATCGATATCTCTCCGCTGGCGGTGGAGACGATGCAGCAGCGCGGCGTCAAGGACGTGCGCGAGCAGGACTTCTTTACCCTTGACGGGCGGTTTGATACCATCCTGATGTTGATGAATGGCATCGGCGTTGTGGGCACGCTGTCACGCCTGCCCGCCTTCTTCATGCAGGTGGATCACTTGCTCGCACCTGGAGGACAGGTGTTGTGTGACTCGAGCGACCTGTGCTACCTCTATGAGGACGAGGACGGCATCATCGACCTCACGGGCGTCAAGGGTTACTACGGTGAACTCTCCTATCAATTGCAGTACAAGGCAATCAAGGGAGAACCGTTCCCCTGGCTCTTTATTGACCCCGAGACCCTGCGCGAGCAGGCGGCGGCTCAAAGTTTCCACTGTGACATACTCGCCCGTGGCGAGCACTACGACTACCTAGCCCGCCTCACCCGCCGCACGTGAAATCAGACAACAGAGACAACATCAAAGACAATATTTGTAGCCATGTTGAAGCAATTATTATCCTTAAGGTATATCCAGTGGCGCCGCAATTTCAGTTGGAGGAAATTTCTGGTGGTGCTTTATCTCGTTGGATTTATGCTGCTGATGATTGTGTCTATGCTCTATGCAAGTCACGATTTGTTGGCCGATCTGCTGGACAATTTGCCGCTGGCAGCTTTGGCTATCACGCTGGTAACGACGATGGCCCTGCCCGACTTCATGATGAAAATGATGTGGAACAATGATGCCGTGATGATGGACGACTTCTTGCGCACCAAACCCATTCCCTCCCGTGTGTGGAACCGATTCATGGCTGTATTGCTAGCTGCCGACCCTTGGAACTTGGTGATGCCGATGTTCATAGCCCTGGTGGGCGCATGGCTGTTGCCCGCTGGAGTGACGGTCCTGGCCGTTGTGGCGGCATTGGTGCAGACGCTGATGCTGTCGTGGCTGGTGGCTGATATCCACAAGGCTCCTGACATCGAACACTCGCTGCCGTTGTGGATTGGAGCGGTGATTTATTACTTGGGAATGACGGGCTTGGGCAGCATCCTGATTGTGTTGGCCATGAGGTCTGGAATGGCCCTGCAATTGCCCGGTTCGCCGTGGACCGAGCTGGTGTTGTTCATCGTTCTGGACATTGTGCTGATGTGGGTGCTCTACCTCTACTTCAGTCGCATGCGCGCCTATGACGAGCATGAGCAGCACACCAACACCGTTCGTTCGGTGGGCGACGTGACGCTCTTTTCTACCGAATATCTGAGCGTGTGGCGCAGCAAGCGCTTCCGCGTCCCAATATTATTCTGCTCTGTCCTGTTTCTCCTGCAGCTCTATTTACAGCCCGACTATCCCCTCGCTCTGTATTTTCTCTTAGGCTGGCCGTCGATGCTTCTGGGTCAATGGGTGTTCGGCATCGAGGGCAACTACTTCCACGGCTTGTGGACCAAGCCTTATTCCATCGAGCACGTGTTACTGAACAAATACAAGTTCTTCATCCTACTCACGTTGTGCATGGCGGTATTGATTATCCCAGCCATTTTCTTCATGGGGCTGCGGCCCACGACGCTCTTGGCCCTGATTCTGTTCTTGGGCTGCGGCCAGAGTCTGTTGATGATGCCGACGTGCCTGTTCTCCACGCGCGTGGACCTGTTCACGTCGTCTTTCTTCAACTATCAGGGAACAAATATGAGTATAACCATATATTCACTCGTTATCATTATCCCGATTGCTATTTATATGATTGCTACCCTCGCATTGCAACCGCTGTGGGGTGACGCGTTGTTGGCAGCCATCGGCCTTGTCGCACTGGCTATTCACCGTCCCTGCATCCGCATGCTGGCACGGAAGTGGGTGTACAATCGGTATGAAAATATGGAGAGGTATTTGAAATAATTTAGAGTTTAATATTTAGAACAGATGGATATCAAGATAACAAACCGCAAGAAAGTGTATGATTGGGTCACGGTGCTCGACATCCCCGACCTGACGCTGGCCTCGGGCGAACTGATTGGCCTGGTAGGGAATAACGGTGCTGGCAAGACCACGCTGATGCGTCTTATCCTCGATGTGATCGGTGCCAGCTCGGGCTATGTAGAGAGC
>JAEEGL014630647.1_pt1 | contig 10940 bp, 8 predicted proteins | sample 9134231 | NCBI WGS metagenome assembly JAEEGL01 (sample SAMN16246548, study PRJNA631951) | gut metagenome | biome: gut microbiome; feature: rumen; material: fiber-attached | host: Bos | place: Iran: Karaj | collected 2018-10 | reverse complement strand
GGACAGGAGACCGAGACAAAGACCAGGGACAAGGCAGAGATCATAGCACTGAGGGAACTTAAGAATAAGAATATCGATTATCTGGCGCTGGGGCATGTGCATTCGTACAAAGAAGAAGCCTTGGACGCGAGAGGCGTGTATTGTTACCCGGGCTGCCTGGAGGGAAGAGGTTTTGATGAGACCGGTGAACATGGTTTTGTCATGCTTGATATAGATCCGAAGGAGCATAAGATATTAAGAGAATTCGTACCTTTTGCATCAAGACGGTTGTATGAGATAAAAGTGGATGTGACAGGGACCGTGGATACGGCCGGTATGCTTCAGAGAGTCGAAAAGCGGATAGAACAAGAGGATATAGATACAAGAAGCCTTGTTAAGATCGTACTTAACGGAGCGGTAGATATAGAGGCGGAAAAAGATCCGGACTATATCAGACTTCGATTTGAAGACAGCTTCTATTTCGTAAAAATATCGGATGAGACGGAGTATAAGGTGGATTATGCGGATTATGCCTATGATGCCTCTCTTAAAGGGGAATATGTAAGGATGATCGAGGCTTCAACCGATATTTCGGATTCGGATAAGCCGGAAGTGATACGAATGGGACTTAAGGCAATAGCAGGAGAAGATATCGTACTCTTATAGGGAGCATAGAACGGATGAAGTTACTAAACTGTCATATTGAGAACTTCGGAAAACTTAAAAATTATAACAGGGATTTTGCGGATGGATGCAACACCGTTATGGCAAGCAACGGGCAGGGTAAGTCTACTCTTGCGGCTTTTATCCGTGTGATGTTCTATGGCTTTGAAGGAGAAGGTAAAAGAGGAGCGGGAGCCAATGAACGCAAACGCTATGAGCCATGGCAGGGCGGCGTATACGGTGGAAGGCTCACATTTACGGAGGGAGAGCATACATATACGATTCAGAGGACCTTCGGCAGCAAATCCGCTGAGGATACCTTTGAATTAAGGGATGCATTGACCAATCTGGTCAGCAATGATTATTCTGCCAATATCGGCGAAGAGTTATTCAGGGTCAATTCGGAATCCTATATGCGTACTGCTTATATAGGGCAGAATGATGTGGTGACCCATACTACCGACGGTATCAATGCCAAGATCGGAGGGATTGCGGAGAGCACCAATGATCTTGACAGCTATAATAAAGCCTATGATAAGTTGAGCGATCTGCTTAACAAGTATTCTCCAAGTCGTGCTACGGGTATGCTTTATAAACTCGAGAATGAAGTGACCAGATTAAGGACTGGTGTCAGGGAAGGTTCGGTCATACTTGATTCCATACACAGACTTGAGGACAGTATGGCTGTCAGACAGGAAGAATCCGAAAAACTTATAAAAGAGAGGGATTCTCTGATGAACCTTCAGCATCAGATAAGTACATATAAGGATGCCAAGGCTGTCAAAGAACAATATCAGATGATCCTTGAAGAATATAAGGAACGGGAAGAAGAACTAAAAGCTAAGAGGGGTGCTTTTCCGGGTGATATTCCTACGGCGGCTGACATCACGGCCTATACCGCGATAGCAACGGAATATAATAAATATCTTGAGAATGCTTCATATAACAAGCTGACTACGGAGGAGGAGAATCGTCTTAAGAAATTGTCAGAGCGTTTTTCGGGCGGTGTGCCTGATACCGAAGAGACCGGGAGGCTGATCCGCAGATGGCGGGATCATGACAGAAGCCTGAATGAGGATTCCGGGAAAAGAGCGGAACTTAAAGTTCTGCAGAGTGAATACGACTCCGAGAATAAGGATATGAAAGCCCTGCCTTCATCAGCCGTCTTCGGCATGGTGGCTATACTGATATCCATGATAGGCGCAGTTGCTTCCATCTTTATCATGCCCAATAATGCATTCAGATGGATAGGTGTAATAGTGGCTGGCTTGGTGTTCATAGGAGGAACGCTTCTTACGATATTCGGGATACGTTCTCACAGGGCAGAATGTCAGGCATCAATGGATAAGCTTGGCTCTGAGATGAATAAGATCGAGAATGTCATCAAAGAAGGCGAGGACAGACGAAAGGTCATCGTGGAAGAGATCAAGGCTTATCTTGACAGATACAAAATGCCGCTTGATCCGGCATCTGTTGCGGAAGATCTCAATCATCTTCATACACAGGCAGATGATTACGGCAGATTATATGAAAAGAGGTCCGATCATGTACTGGCCGCAACGGCAAGAGATGAACGAAAAGACAGGATGAATACTTTCCTTGATAAGCATGGGATTGCTCCCGAGGCTGATTATCTCGGACTTTTTACAAGGCTTAACATGGATCTTAGAAGCTATAATGAGGCGCTTGAGAGAAAGGATGCTTCAGAGAAAAAACTTCGGGAATTCGAAGCATCTCATGATGTTGAGTCATTTGACAATATAGTTAAGCCTGACAGTGATATGACACTTGAACAGATCCATTCAAGACTGGATAAGATCGGTGAGCGTCATTCTGAACTGGCGGAGCTTATAAGGGATGAGAGCAGACAGCATGATGCTCTTGCAGAAAGGCTTACAAGCTGGGAAGAGGATCAGCAGGATCTCGGGATCAGGGAGCAGGAATTGCTTGACGGTAAGCATGCATACAAGAACCTTAAGATGGCGGCTAAGTATCTGACTCTTGCAAAAGAGAGCATAACTGCCAGATACATGGAGCCTCTGCTCACGGGATTTTGTAAGTATTACAGTGCCGTGACCGGCACTCCGGCGGATGCATATCATATAGATGCCAATACCAATATAACGGTTGATGAGCTTGGATTACAGAGAGATACGGTATTACTCAGCACGGGATATCAGGATCTTATCGGATTCTGTATGAGACTGTCGCTTATCGATGCCATGTATGAAGGTGAGAAACCGGTACTTATATTGGATGATCCTTTTGTCAATTTGGATTCGGAGAGGCTTAAAGGTGCCGAGAGACTTATTGAAAAGCTTTCTGAGAGTTATCAGATGATATATTTTACATGCAGATGATGACGGAGGATGTTATAGATCTATGAATATTCAGATATTAAAAGATGAATTGAATAAGCACCTGACAGAGGATATTCTGCCGTTTTGGATGGAACTTAAAGATGATGAATACGGTGGATTCTATGGTGAGGTAAGCGCAGACGGAAGCACAGATAGGCACGCTGATAAGGGGTGCATATTAAACAGCCGTATATTGTGGACCTTCTCCAACTGTTTCCTTCGCTATGGCAGTAAAGAATATCTTAAAACGGCTGACATTGCATACAGGCAGCTTAAGGATACATTTGCCGACACTGAATTCGGTGGGGTATATTGGTCCGTTACGTATGACGGCAAGCCTCTTGATACCGTAAAACATACATATAATCAGGCCTTTGCGATATATGGCCTGTGTGCATATTATGAGGCAACAGGTGATGAAAAAGCGCTTGACCATGCCTTGGGACTGTATAAGATCATTGAGAGCAGATGCAGGGATGATATAGGATATCTTGAGGCCTTTGACAGAGAGTGGAAGCCTGCGGGCAATGACAAACTCTCCGAGAACGGTGTGGAAGCATATCGGACAATGAATACGCTTTTGCATATTTATGAAGCATATACAGAACTGTACAGAGTGACGAACGGCCGGTATGCAAAAGCTGAGCTTGAGTTCATAGTCCGTCTTGTTACTGACAGCATATATAATGAAAAAGAACACAGACTCGATGTGTTTTTTGACAGGGAATATAAGTCGATCATAGATCTGCAATCCTACGGTCACGATATAGAGGCTTCATGGCTTATGGAAAAAGGACTTGATGTGCTTGCTGGAAGTGGCGGATCTGATACCGAAGCAGTTAAGAAGCTGCGCATTATATTGTCGGATCTGACTGCCACAGTATATGACAGAGCCTATAAGGATGGACTTCTGTATAATGAATGCGAGAATGGCGTGACGGATACCGGACATATCTGGTGGGCACAGGCCGAATCGATGATAGGCTTTATGAATGGCTATAAGCACACCGCCAAGCAGGAATACCTTGATGCCGTATTCAGTATATGGAACAGCCTAAAGGACAGGTATATCGTGCATCTTAACGGACATAACGGCGGTGAATGGTACTGGGGAATACTAAAGGACGGGACGATCGATACCGAAGATCCCGTCGCAGGAATATGGAAGTGCCCATATCATAACAGCCGAATGTGCCTTGAACTGACTTCTTAGGGGACTCTGCTGTAAGTCTCTGCAAGACCTCTTATGCTTCTTTTAAGATCATCTGATAAGAAGTTGGGACGAAGTCTCCATTCCCAGTTGCCGTCAGCAGTTCCGGGCGTATTAAGTCTTGCTTCCCTTCCCATGCACAGATAATCCTGCAGGGGGATGATGCACAGATCTGCCACGGATCTGTAGGCTTCTCTTATGATATCCCATACAAGCTGTCCGTAATCGGAATTCATGGAATTGATATATCTGCGACAGAAATCGCGTTCACCGTCATTGATCTCTTCAACCCAAGCTCTTGTCGGGGTATTGTCGTGAGTACCCGTATATACTACGCAGTTTTTAATGTGCCTGTGGTTAACATAACAACTATCCCAGCTTGTAAACCCATACTGTAATACTTTCATGCCGGGGAATCCGGTCTCTTCCAACAATGCCACGTTCTCAGGAGTATTGTTACCGAGATCCTCCGCTATGATATTAAGTGTTCCCAGCTTATCCTTAAGAGCATTGAACAGGTCTATTCCGGGGCCCTTGCACAGCTTGCCGTTCTCTGCGGTCTTATCACCGAAAGGAACTGCATAATATTCACAGAATCCATGGAAATGATCTATCCTTATCACATCAAAGAATTCGTAATTACGTCTGATCCTGTCAGCCCACCATTTATATCCGTCCTTTTGCAGTGCCTTCCAGTCATATATGGGATTGCCCCATAACTGTCCGGTCTTGGAGAATGCGTCGGGAGCACAGCCTGCCACGACCTTGGGGTTAAGATCCTTATCCATTAAGAATACTTCAGGGTGTGACCAGCAGTCCGCACTGTCAAGAGATGTATAAAAAGGCAGGTCTCCTATTATCTTGATATTCTTTTTGCCTGCATATTCCTTAAGAGCTCTCCATTGCTTATCAAATTCGTACTGCTTAAAGTATACGAAGTCAATGTCATCGGACAGTTCCTGTTTTATCTTATCCAGTGCGTCGCTTTTACGTTTTTTTAATCCGTCTTCCCAATCGGCCCATGGGGCACCGCCTTTGCTTCTTTTGATCGCGGTAAAGAGTGCGTAATCGGTAAGCCAGTATGCTTCGCTCTTGAGAAAAGCAGAGTATTCCTTTGATTCGGCACCTTTTTCCTTAAATCTTTCATGGGCCAGCTTAAGCAGGTTATCCCTGTTTTCATACAGAGCGCCGTAATCGACTTTTGTCTCATCAGATCCGAAGAATGCACCATTGCATTCATCCCATGTAAGCAATCCCTCTTCAATAAGTCTCTCGGGAGAGATTAAATAGGGGTTGCCTGCAAAAGCCGAATACGACTGATAAGGTGAGTTGCCGTAGCCTGTGGGACCCAGAGGAAGTATCTGCCAATAACCCTGTCCGGCTCCTTCCAAAAAATCAATAAAATCATAAGCTTCCTTTGAGAAGCTGCCTATACCGAATTTAGACGGTATTGAAAATATCGGAAAGAGAATTCCGCTTTCTCTGCCTGTAAGTGCCATACCATTCCTCCGAGAAAATTGCGACATACTAAAGTAACGTGATCATCCGAGTGCCTGTGTAAGATCTTCTATGATATCATCCACATTTTCTATACCTACGGAGAACCTCACAAGATCAGGAGATACTCCTGCAGCAATGAGTTCTGCATCCGACAACTGTCTGTGAGTAGAAGATGCAGGATGGAGTACACAGGTGTGTGCATCAGCCACATGGGTGGCTATCATCGCAACATTAAGCTTACCCATGAATTCTTCAGCCGCCTTACGTCCGCCTTCCACACCGAATGAGATGACTCCACAGGTGCCGTTCGGCATATATTTTTTAGCAAGGTCATAATACTTATTGTCCGGAAGTCCGGGGTAATTGACCCATGATACCTTGGGATGCTTTGATAAGAATTCAGCCACGGTCTGCGCATTTTTGCAGTGGCGTTCCATACGAAGTGCCAGTGACTCGAGGCCGAGGTTTAGCATATAGCAGTTCATGGGTGAAGGGATCGCTCCCAAGTCTCTCATAAGCTGCGCTGTTGCCTTGGTAATATATGCACCTTCTTTTCCGAAAGCCTCGGCATAGGTAAGTCCGTGATATGATTCATCGGGAGTGGTAAGTCCGGGGAACTTATCCTTATGTGCCATCCAGTCAAACTTGCCGCCGTCAACTATAACACCGCCGACGGTAGCGTCATGTCCGTCCATGTATTTGGTAGTGGAATGCATTACGATATCGGCACCCCACTCTATGGGTCTGCAGTTAATGGGAGTGGCAAATGTATTATCTATGATGAGCGGTACTCCGTGTGCATGTGCGACCTTGGCAAATCTCTCTATATCAAAAACGATAAGAGCCGGATTGGCTATTGTCTCGCCGAATACAAGCTTGGTATTGGGCTTGAATGCCGCTTCCAGTTCCTCATCCGTACAGTCGGGATCAACAAAGGTAAAATCAATGCCCATTTTCCTCATGGTCACATTAAAGAGATTATATGTGCCTCCGTAAATAGCTGTGGATGCGATCACGTGATCACCGGCGCCGGCAAGATTGAATACAGAGAAAAATGATGCAGCCTGACCTGAAGATGTGAGCAGGGCTGCGCTACCGCCCTCGAGTGCGGCGATCTTGGCCGCAACATAATCGTTAGTCGGATTGGCAAGTCTTGTATAGAAATAGCCGCTCGCTTCAAGATCGAACAGTTTTGCCATATCTTCGCTTGAATCATATTTAAAGGTCGTGCTCTGTACGATGGGGATCATACGTGACTCTCCGTTTTTCGGTACATATCCGGCCTGAATGCATTTTGTTTCCTGTCTCATTTTCCTTCTCCTTTTTACTGTGGTAAATCATTAAAACATCTATCTTCTGATTATAATCTATGTGATGTTATTGTTCAATCCGATGTTGACAACAGCGTGGATTGATAATATACTTTTGTACATAAAAGCGTCAAAGCGTTGGCGCGTCAAAGTACTTGGAGGAGATTATGGTTATCAAGGTTATTTTGCTTATCGTATTTTTTGCGGTAATGTTCGGAGTGGGCATATACTGCAGAAAGCATGCCACCGATGTAAGAGGATTCGTGCTCGGCGGCAGGAGCGTTGGCCCGTGGATGACGGCTTTCGCTTACGGAACATCTTATTTTTCCGCGGTTGTATTTATCGGATATGCCGGACAGTTCGGATGGAAGTTCGGTATGTCATCAACATGGATCGGTATCGGTAATACCATCATCGGTTCACTGCTTGCATGGGTCATACTCGGCAGACGTACCCGTATCATGACTAAGCACTTACATGCAGGCACGATGCCGCAGTTCTTTTTTGACAGATTCGACAGCAAGGCGCTTAAGATAGCATCAAGTGCGATCATCTTTATCTTCCTTGTTCCGTATACTTCTTCTATATATAACGGCTTATCAAGACTGTTCGGCATGGCATTTGATATACCGTATGTGGTATGTGTCATCGCTATGGCAGCCATTACCGGCGTGTATGTCATCATGGGCGGATATATGGCTACGGCCGTTAATGACTTTATCCAGGGTATCATAATGATCATCGGTATCATTGCCGTGATCGTTGCCGTGCTTGCAGGTCAGGGCGGATTCATGCAGGCCGTGACCAATATGGCTCAGATCGAGGGTACGAATGCCATAGGACAGGTTCAGCCGGGTGTGTTTACCTCATTCCTGGGACCCGATCCCGTCGCCCTGTTATCGGTTGTGATCCTCACTTCCCTGGGTACATGGGGACTGCCCCAGATGGTTCACAAGTTCTATGCCATCAAGTCGGAGGATGATATAGCCAAGGGCACGATCATCTCCACCGTATTTTCTATAATAATCGCCGGCGGTTCATATTTCCTCGGCGGCTTTGCAAGACTCTTTGATACTCCTGAGATATACAAGGCAGACGGAAGCATAGCTTTTGACTCGATCGTTCCGCAGATGCTGTCTACGGTTCCGGATATCTTAATGGGACTTATCGTGGTGCTCGTGCTTTCAGCGTCGATGTCTACACTGTCAAGTCTTGTGCTCACTTCTTCATCTACGCTTACTCTTGATTTCATCAAGGGTAATCTTGTTAAGGATATGAAGGAGAAGACTTCGCTCACACTTATGAGGGTGATGGTAGTCGTATTCATACTTCTGTCCGTATTGCTTGCTATCAAGCCCCCTACATTCATCGCACAGTTGATGGGTATCTCATGGGGCGCACTTGCAGGCGCATTCCTTGCTCCGTTCCTTTACGGACTGTATTGGAAGGGAGTTACAAAGGCCGGTGTATGGGCCTGCTTTATAACAGGCGTAGGCTTGACCGTGCTTAATATGTTCTTCCATTGGTTTACATCACCGATCACGTCGGGAGCGGCTGCAATGCTCATCGGTTTCGTGGTAGTACCTGTTGTAAGCTTTATATCACCCAAGCTTGATGCGGCAAAGGTGGATGCTATCTTTACCTGCTACGACAAACAGGCAGTGGTAACCGTTAAGAAAGTTCTTGTTGATGAAGAAGAAGAACAGAGCAAATAATTCGTGTAAATATAACTGAGTAACTAAACAGTAAGTGACAAACAGCCGGATGAGGAGCGACCTTGTACGGCTGTTTTTGATTAACAGGATATCATGGCAACATATGCTATAAACGCAGAGTTTTATGGCAAAACATCATTTTATGAAAAAATGTGTCACGAAGTACTTGACGACACGTAATACCTCGTGATATGATGTATACCATGAAAGGAGGCATTCAATGGATATTCAGTTAAAACGCGGGCTTTTGGATGTATGTGTCCTGGCAGCGATCAAAAATGAAGATTCATATGGTTATCAGATAATCAAGGATATGAAACCATATATGGAATTATCGGAATCCACACTGTATACTATCTTAAAGAGACTTGAGACATCCAATATGCTTACGGTCAAGTCGATCGAGCACGATGGAAGATTAAGAAAGTATTATCATATTACGACTAATGGTCTGGGTCGTATTGATGAATTCAAGGAAGACTGGAAAGAGATCTTATCTGTATACCGGTTCATTACGAGGGAGGATACTGACCATGAATAAGGAGATGTTTTTGGAAGAACTTAAGAGGAAGCTGATCGGTCTGCCTCAGGCTGATATAGATGAGAGACTGGCTTTCTACTCTGAGATGATAGATGACAGGATAGAGGACGGCCTTACAGAAGAAGAGGCTGTAGCAAAGGTCGGATCGGTTGACGAGATAGTGGCACAGATCATGTCTGAGATCCCTCTTACCAAGCTTGTAAAAGAGAAGGTTAAGCCCAAGAGATCATTAAGAGTATGGGAGATAGTACTCATTGTTTTGGGATTCCCGGTTTGGTTCCCTCTCTTAATAGCATTTTTGGCCATAGTATTTGCAGTCTACGTTGTCATTTGGTCTTTGGCGATCGCTGTATATGCGGTAACCCTGGGCATTACGGTATCGGCAGTGGCATGTATTCCGGGTACGGTAATATGCATCATAGCCCACAGGCTGATATCTGCTGTCTTCTGCCTTGGTGCGGGAGTTCTGTTGGCCGGAATTGCAATACTTCTGTTTTTTGCATGTATCGGAATCACCAAGGGAATGCTTAAGCTTACAAAAGGAATGCTTTTGGGCATCAAGAGATCATTTGTCGGTAAGGAGGAGATATAGATGAGCGCATTTAAGAAATGGTTAATAGTCGCAGCAGTTCTGATAGTTGCAGGAATTGTTGTCTGTGGGGCTTCGGCAACATTTGTAAAATTTGATTTCACACAGTTTAATACGGTTGAACAGGAACTGAACAGATATGATGTCGACGGAGATTTTAAGGATATAAAGGTAAATGTCGATACGGAGGATGTAAAGCTTGTACCCGTAACAGACGGCAAGTGTTATGTGGAATGTCTGGAAGAGAAGGGCAGTCATCATATAGTAGGAGTTAACGGGGATACACTTACGATAGAGAGAGAAAAGGGTGAGACTCATTTTGTGTTCTTTGCCATCAATATGGAAAGTCCCAGAATAACCGTATATCTTCCGAAGGACAGATATGATTCTTTAACGGTAGAGAGTTCTACAGGGGATATGAACATACCGGGGGATTTTGTTTTTGGCAATATTGAACTTACGACGGACACGGGTCATATAGAGTGTGAAGCATCTTCACAGGGAAGTATAAAATTAAAGGCAAGCACAGGCGATATGGAGCTTGAGAACATTACTGCCAAGGATTTAAATCTTGAATCATCTACAGGTGATATGGATATTGATTCAGTGGCTGTATCAGGTGACGTATATATAAAGGTAAGTACCGGTGAGGTAAAATTAAGAAAGGTTACCTGCGTGGGGCTTACAACCATCGGAAGTACAGGTGATATAGAGCTTATCGATACGGTTGCATCGGGTGATATGAACATTGAAAGAGACAGTGGAGAAGTAAGCTTTGATGCAAGTGACGCAGCCAACATATATGTTAAGACCACAACAGGTGAGGTTACGGGTAAGCTTTTAACCGAGAAGATATTCTTAACAGAGACCGATACGGGTGATGTAAGTGTACCTAAGACTGCAAGCGGCGGCAAATGTGAGATCACCACAGATACAGGTGATATTGAGATTGATATAAAGTAAGAGTTACTTTTTTTAAGATGACAGTGTGGAAAATGGTGGTGATACTCCATTTTTCACACTTGCGATATGAGCGTAAGATGAAAGGAGGATCGTGATTTGATTCCGGTTTT
>JAEEGL014489343.1_pt1 | contig 10940 bp, 5 predicted proteins | sample 9134231 | NCBI WGS metagenome assembly JAEEGL01 (sample SAMN16246548, study PRJNA631951) | gut metagenome | biome: gut microbiome; feature: rumen; material: fiber-attached | host: Bos | place: Iran: Karaj | collected 2018-10 | reverse complement strand
ACGGGCGGAACGGCAGGGAGCTACGGGCTCGGGGGCCGAGTGCAGGAAGGGAACCGGCGGAAAGCCCGTAAGGTGTTCGCTGAGAAACGGGATGTTACAGATTGTTTTTGAAATGACAAAAGGAAAGTGCAAGAAAATTGATACATGCAGTTTAAAGGAAGTAAGCGGGCTGTCCGCTTCCCAAGGACTGGCTGTTTATCGGTAGTAAACTACGGGTTTGCAGTAAGCGGACTGGCAGATTGCTTACTGCAATCTATGAGCGAGAATACTGCAAACACCTCAACAGGTACCTAACACCCGCCAAACATCGATGCGGAAAGGAATTACGATAGGTAGGTGTCTGGCTAAACAGGTACCTGACACCTACCTAACACCTACCTTGAGGTATCTCGTCACCTTACTATTTTTCGTCCATTGACGATATACAGGCCCTTCTTCGTAGGCTGCGGGCTGACTTTGCGGCCACTGAGGTCGTACCAGGCGGCATTCTTGCTATCTGAGGGCTGCCACTTGACAGCTTCAATGCCAGTCACCTGACCCTGCAGAGCACCTGCCTCATTGTAGTAGCCTCCATTCACGTAATCGAGGTCGGCAGTCTGCTCACCCTGATTATTGTTATTGAAGATAATGTAGGTGGGGCGAGTAGTCAACGAACCGTCGTAGCTCCACTTCCACACACTCTTGCCATTGTTCGTGCCAACCTTTGTACAGGTAGCGCCTGGCCACAAGCCACCAGTATAATTATTCTTCGAATCCCAAGCCCAGCATTTCACAACACTCCACGAGGCGGGTGCCTCGAAGAAGGCACATACCTCACCTTCAGCCACCTGGCAACAATCAGGAGCTGTAAACTCGGTTTCCTTGATGTCGTCAAGAGCTGAGAGGTCAATATTGTCGCTAACCAATAGTTTAAAGTTTGTGCCTTGAACAGCTAATTTGTAACCGTCGCTGTTGCCAGTGCTGGCCAGCTCGCCTAACAGCAGAAGCATCTTTCCGCTATTACCCTGTACCACAACAGTGCAGCCTGTCGCCTCGGGTTGCAGGGAGATGAGAGTGCTCTCATTGTTCACACCTACGGTCTTACGCGTCAGAATGAGTTTCTTGATGGTGGTCTTGTAGGTCTGCCAGTGTTTCAGCCATACGCAAGGCGTACCTGGCATCGTGAGGATAAAGGCATTGGCAGCCTCCACATTGGCATAGAGCGGACACTCGCCGAAGCGTCCTGTATCGTGGTTATCGACAAAAGTCACGGCATAGCGCTTGTAGTTGTCGTCAGCAGCCAAGCAGCCGTCTTTTAGTCGGCTCCATTTGCCCTCGCTGAAAGCGTCGTTAATATAGTATTTCAGCGGAAAGTCGAAGGCTGCACTCTGAATGACGCCATCCTGCTTGGTGCCATTAATCCAGTTGGTTACCACTGTCTTGTTGCCGTCCCAGCATTCACCTACAGAGAATTTTGGATTAGCAGTCTTGTTGTATTGCCCTACATACTTGGCAGCAAACCCCTTGACAAAATCATAGCGGAAACCCACATAGCCTAAATCGTTGAGCAGAAAGTCGAGATAGGCATTGACGTTCTTCTGAACGTTAGCACCAGAATGATCCAAATCACGTGCACCTCCCCATGCTTCACCTGTATCTTTAGCACCTGTCGGTTTGTAACCGTTATCCTTCGACTCGTCATCCTGACAGATATCGGCAGCTGTCAGTTGGTAGGTCACGCCGTTGTAGGTCTCAGCAGGGAAATGCAGCCAGTTGCCGTCCACACTGGCACGATGGTTGATGACAACATCCTCGATGATTCCCATCCCCTTCGCGGTGAAAGTCTTAATCATCGAGCGCAACTGTGCCTCTGTACCAAAGGCACTCTTATGGTCGAACCAATAGACGGGATGATAGCCCATATTGTTTGACGTCGCGTTGGCGTAAGCTGAATTAGGCACCCATATCAGGTCGAAGAACTGCGACATCTCGTCAGCCTGCGACTCTAAGTTTGCCCAATTCGTATCCAGATACGAGTCCCAATAGAAGCCCTGCAGCATGACGCCTTGATACTTCTCAGGCCAACCCTGTGCTAACATGGGCAACGAGCCCAGCACGATTATCAGTGAAAGTACAAATCTCTTCATATTCATCAAGTTATAGTTTTGTTTGGTGCAAAGGTACGAAGAAAACCAATACCTTGTCCTCCTACCCTATAGAATATTTTTCATACTGTTGTGCAATCGGTTGCAAACATAGGTAAGATCCAACGCATTCTGTTAATTCTCCACACTTATTTGTGTAATTATACAATTATTCGTATCTTTGCACGCGAATTTCTAATAAATGATTATTAACCTAGGAGAAGAATCATAATGAAAAGACTATTTCTTGTTTGTGCAGTCCTGATGATGTCCACCGTTATGTGGGCACAGGGTGTAAAGCCGTTGCCGTCCTTGCATGTAGAAGGCCGTTGGCTGGTTGACCAGCATGGTAACCACGTCGTTCTTCACGGCGTTATGGACACCCCAAACATGTATTTCAACGGTTGGCGTTGGGGCTCGCCGTGGGATCCTAACAATTATGCCGACTATAACGAAGCGAGCGTTTCAAAGTGCCTGGATTACTTCGAGAAGCTCTTCACGGCTATGGAGAAGTCGAAGTGCACCATTTTCCGTCTGCATTTGGATCCTGCATGGACCAACGACCCCAGCAGCAGTTACACCTATTCTGGTGCAAAAGACCAGCCTGCAGATGCCCAAAACGAGGCCGACATCAAGAAGTTCAATCCCAGCCGTCTATCGACGTTCCTCACGAAACTCTACTGGCCACTGATGCAGAAGGCCATGGACCATGGTATGTACGTAGTAGTACGCCCGCCAGGCGTCTGTCCTCAGAACTTGAAGGTTGGCGACTATTATAACAAATACCTGTTGACGGTGTGGGACAAAGTGTCGCAAAATTCGAATATCAAGAAGTATGCCGGACAAATCAGTCTTGAACTGGCTAATGAGCCCGTCAATCTGAGGAATGCTAACAATCAGGACGACGCAAAGGCGCTGCACGACTTCTTCCAACCTATTGTTGACAAGATCCGTGCCAATGGCTTTACCGGCATTATCTGGGTACCAGGCACAGGCTATCAGTCAAACTACCGCAGCTATGCCTCATGGCCCATAGAGGGGTATAATATCGGCTATGCCGTTCACGACTATCCTGGCTGGTATAGCAGCAGCGACGACAATCCTGGTGTACAGAACAAGCGTACTAATTTCCATAATGCCGTACCTGTGGTCGATACCAATCCTATCTTCATCTCTGAGGTTGACTGGAGTCCTATCAAGGAGCCCAAGGAGTTTGACAGATTAAACGAACACGGCGATTCTGTCTTCAAGAATCTTGGCACTTGGGCCACTGGTTCCACATCGAAATGGGGCAAGGCCTTCAAGGAGGGTGTGCTCGACTACTTCGGGAATGTCTCAATGACCCTTACACATCCCCATGACTTCTTCGATATCGACAAGGTCGTTGCCAACGGAACAGTAGTAGCTGCCTTTAACGAGAATCCGGAAGCCTGCGGAAAGGCTTGTATGGACTGGTATGCCGACTACTATACGAAAGACTGGGCACATGCCGACTTCAAGAACTACGTGGTCAGCGACCAAGGGACTGGCAGCTACAAGAATCCGATTATCTCGGCAGACTTTCCTGATCCCGATGTGATTCGCGTGGGCGATACCTATTATATGGTTAGCACCACAATGCACCTGCTGCCTGGAGCTACTATCGTCAAATCGAAAGACCTGGTCAATTGGGAGTATTGTGCACAGCCGCTCGTCCAACTTTCCGACAAGGAAGACTACTCGCTCATCAATGGCAAGGACGCCTATGCCCGTGGCATGTGGGCCTGCTCAATGAAGTATCACAACGGCAAATTCTACATCCTTCTGAACTGTAATGATGCTGGAGCCTTTGTGCTGTCGGCTACAGACCCAGAGGGCAAGTGGGAGATGAAGACCATTTCGCGCGGCTACTACGATCCAGGCATGCTTTTCGACAACGGCAAGATATACGTAGCCTGCGGCATCGGCAATATCCAGATGTGTGAACTCGACGAGGACTTCAACTTCATACAGGAAAAGAACGTCATCAACAACAAAGACGGACTGGAAGGCAGTCATCTCTACAAGATTGGCGACTACTACTATATCTATGCCACATACGGCGGTTGGCCTTCAGGACAGGCTATCTTCCGTTCAAAGAACATCTTCGGGCCTTACGAGGAAAAGATGCTCGTAGAGAAAATCATTGACAACACACCAAACACCGTTCATCAGGGTGCCCTTATCGACACGCCCGACGGCACGCAGTGGTGGACTATCATGCAGGAAGACAAGGGTGCTCTGGGCCGCATGCCTAACCTGCAACCCGTAGTATGGAAAGAAGACTGGCCCGTAGTAGGCAACAACGGCAAGCCTTACACCTCGCATACTAAGCCCAAAGTGGGTACCAGCTATCCCTGCTCCATTCTTCCTACGAACGACAGCTTCCGCAGCTATCCGATTGGTATGCAGTGGGAGTGGAACCATACGCCCGACAATGGTGCATGGTCCTTGTTTGAGCGTCCAGGATGGTTACGTCTGAAGACAGGGACGGCTGTCAGTCGTCTGACACAGGCTCGCAACATTCTTACCCAACGCATCTTCGCATACACTAACAAAGCGTCTCTAGGTACGGTGTGCATTGATGCATCACACCTGCAGGAGGGTGACCGTGCAGGCATCTGCATCCTGCAAGACCCCTATGCCATGATTGCCGTAGAGGTTAAAGACGGACAGCACCGCATCGTGTGGCGTCAGGACACCCTGCGCGTGAACAATGGCTTCACACCTTCAGAACAGACTAAGACCGTTGAGCTGAAAGATGTGGTCTATTTGCGTGCATCGGTGAACTATGCTGACAGCAAGACACAGTTCTATTACTCACTCGACAACAAGACCTTTACCCCATTGGGTGGTCAGACGACACTGGGCTTCAACCTCACGATGTTCGTGGGTGCACGCTTCGGCCTTTTCTGTTATGCCACGAAAGAAAACCAGGAACGCGGATATGCGGACTTCGACTGGTTCTCGACAGAAGACAGTTTCGAAGAAGCCAACTACTATCCGGCAAAGTTCACAGGTTTCAACGAGGACATGCTCACTGCCGAGAAGATAGAACTGTCGGCTACCAATTCGGAGGTGATGATTGGCAATAGCAGCATCTTACAGGTAACTGCCACCTTCCGCGACGGTCACACTGAGAACGTGGCTTCACAAACGCTCTACGAGATGGATAACAACGACTGCATCACTATTCAGAACGGACGAATCTATGGCTTGAAAGAAGGTGAGGCTCAGGTAAAGGCTATCTATACCGACCCGATGGGGCATGAACTGGAGGTTTCCTTCAACGTACGCTCGACGTTCTTCCCCTTTGGCGCGCAACACATCAAGACCGACCTCTTTGCAAACGGTAAATACACCGAGGCTACGCACACATTCCGTCCTGGACAATGGGGACAGATGGGATGGGAGTACCCCAGCGGCATTGACCTTTCGGCCTATAAGTATCTCGTCATCAAACTGTCTGCTACGAGCAGCGGTTCACACCTGAACATCTACACAGAGAACAGCATCTGGTCGCCGAGCTACTCTACAGCCGACTTCGGTTCTAAGACGCAGATTGTGGTGAACTTGCAGACTGCAAAGTACACCAGCGACGGTGACAAGAAAGGCAAGGCTCTTGACACACAGAACATTCGCATCGTGGCATTCTGGGGTAATGGCAATCAGGACATCAAGGTAAAAGACATATATCTGACCAACAACAGCGACTATTCAAAGCCTACCGCAATAAAAGGCATCATTACTGACACACCTGCGTCCTATGTCATCTATGACCTGCAAGGCCGCAAAGTCAGCCATCAGCCATCGTCCTTCAGACATCTGAGGCCTGGCCTATATATCGTCAACGGCAAAAAGGTTATTATACGCTAACAATCAGGCGGGCACCATTGCTGGTGTCCGCCTGAATAAAGTATTGAGTGTTATTAACAAAGGTTACTTCTTCGTAATCGAGCAGTGAGCCTTAGTCTCACACAACGGGAAGAGCTGGATGAAGTATGTACCAGCCTCGGCAATCTTGATGTTGGCACCGCCCTCTGTCAGGTTATCAGTCTTGCCACCCCAGTTGATGTCCCAACCATCGTTGGCACGGAACTTGATTTCGTCGGCTTTCAGATCAATGGTAATCTCCCACGCACCAGTCTCCTTATTGTAAGTCATATCGGTATCAGAATCCCAACCGCCTTCCTGGGCAGGGCCAATGACGCCAATCGAGGCAATAGGAGTCAGTGTATAGGTCATAGTGGCCAAATTGACCTCAGCACGATAGAAGCCTGGTGCAGGCATGATGTTGCCAGAACCGCCGTCATTGATAAGCGTACCAGAAAGACCATCATCATTCATCGTACCAGTACCGTAGTTACCATCATCCCAGCTGTTGAAGGCGCCCTGAAACTTGAAGGCACCCTTACCATCAGTCCATGAATCGTCCTGAGCATAGAAATAGCCAACATACTTACCATCCATACCAGCGCTGTAGAGAGGCTGCTCTACGCCGCCCCAGCCGTTATTGCAGCCAGCCTCATAAATGTATTGTGTAAAGTTGACGGCCTTAACCTGATAGGTCATAGCCTTCATGTCGATGGTTACGCTGATATACTTTGCACCTGCCTCGACCTTGAACGAGCCGTCACCCTGGACATCACGATTTTCAAGCTGGTTACGACGGCAGAGTGTACCTTCAGTACCGCTGTTGCCGTTACCCTTGGTAGTAGCATACAGTAAATCCCATGCACCCTCCTCATTATTGGCAATAGCGTCGCAAGCCTTATCGTCACCGATGGCAAACCACGTGTCGCCCTCAGAGGCAGGGAATACAATGGTGTAAACAGGCACGTCAATATCGGCCTGACTGAACTTCAGTTCCTTGGTAGCGCAAGAGCCAGCCCAGTCATTAGGACCACCTACGATGTAGTAGTTAACTGCCTGACGAACCACCTTATAAGTCAGATTATTCATGTCAAGCGTCACCTTATAGACATTATCCTTGTCGCCATTAATCACGGGAGTCTGCACACCCTGGTCGTCGCCCGTGTAAACTACAAAGTTCTCAAGCGACTTGTCGCCGTTAACCGAACAGCCCATCTGCCCCAGATTCACCTCGTCCCAACTGTCAGCGCTATAGTGAGAACCCTCATAGAACTTATACCATGCGTCACCATCGCCCGAAAGCGTTACAATGGCAAAATATACACCATCACTCTCTTTCTGCATCCAAACGGGAGCTTTAAGGTCCCATCCGTTACCATTTTCTGCGAAATTACCAAGAATGTAGTAGCCTTTGCTGTCGATAGCAGGTGTAGGCTTGGCAGTAAATGAGGCTTGTGTCTTGCCAACAACATCTGCAGTTACAGCATCGCCATTGGTAAGATTTAATGTTACCGTAGCCTGAACGTCCAAGTCTCTCTTGACAGAAGCACGCGAACCGTACTTACTTTGTATCAATTCGTTTAGGGCAGCTGCCGAAACAATAATATTACCTTTGTCAACCGTAGCATCAATGGGGTCTCCATTAACGGTCAGGCTTGTCACTGTAAAGTCAGCAACCTTTTCGCTTTCAGCATTAAGTGCCACCAGCTTGATATCATCGTTACGTACAGGCATTACAATATTCGCATCCTCGCCAGCACTGAATGTGACGCCATACTTTGCAGCAGCATCTTCAGCAGGATTCACCTGAGGGCTGGCCCAATCGTCGTAATCGCCTGAGCAGCTGGTGAGCACAAGACCCACCAAAGCTGCAAAGCTATATTGAAATATCTTTTTCATAATTCTGTTACCTTATTTATTATTTTACTTCACCTGTCATATAGTCGAAGTTCACGTAAAGCTTTTGACCAGCAGATACACTTACAGAATAATCTGCACCAACATTCTCAGCCCAGTTGCTGGGGATGTCGACAACACGCCAGTAGACATTGCCCTTGTAGAGTGTGAACTCTGTACGCCACCAGTCAAATCCAGGAACCTTGACATAGGCACGTAACTCACCACTGCCAGTAAATGCAGGCGATACCCAGACACTGTTATCGGCAGGCGTATCGAACACCGTGGCACCTTCAGTCCAATCGCCACCAGTGCAAGCACCAATAATGCCAGCTACGCCGGGCTCTACCTTCAAGGTATATTGCTGTGCGTTGTCAACGATTTCGCAAGTAAAGTGGAATACATACCATCCTGCTTTAGCAACCTTAATGTTTCCACCATCGCCTTCACTGATGCCAGCACCAGCATTGTCCTCAATGGTCTTGATACGGTCATAGCCACGCCAGTCGCCATTCTCGAGACCCCACTTGAACTCACCTCCTGCAGGGAAGTAAACCATTGTAAAGAACTCGCCAGACAAACCGAATACTGGAGTTAAAGGTTTCCAACTTGACCATGCGTCCTGTATGGACGAGCCAACAACAAAGATTTGTGTTGGGAGCGTTGCAGGAGGAGTAATGTATGTGGCCAGCACGCTTGGGAGGGTGATAATGTTTGAGAACGTCTCACCCTTGCCCGTAGCATCCATGATGGCACGCAGGCGGATAGCCACTGAGCGTGGTACTGACTGGAAAGCAGCATCAGGATTGCCCTCCTTGAAAAGATCGACAATGGCATCATTCAGTTCAGATGCAGACACGGCGATGCTCGACGCATCCGTCGATGAGGACATCAGTTCCTTGAAAGTGCCAGAGGCAAAATCATTCTCATTGAATGCCACCTGAGTAAAATAGCGTGTCACGTAAGGCACACCTCCATAGTTAGGCTGATTGCACGTTAAAATAATGTTTTCAGCGTTAATCAGGTCGTACGTATTGTTCACAGCATTACCAGGCATATTCAGTTTGAACTGATCGCTAGCATGGCTGAGATTCAATGTCGGATTGCTGTCTCTGTCTTCTGAACATGCCGCAAACAGAAGCGGAAGAACCAGAGCTGGCATCAACAATGTTTTAAATATATGTTTCATAATCAATAATCTAAAAATGTTCTGTTTACTTAATCAGATTTTAATATCCAGGAGTCGGGGTCATATTCGGGTTGTTGCTCAAATCAGTAGCCGGAATCGGATAGACATTGAAGCGCTTGTCAACAGAAGTACCTGTCGATACACCACCCTTGAAGTCCCAAATGTATCTGCTACCAGTAAAGAGGTTGAAACGAACCAAGTCACTACGACGACGGCCTTCCATATAGAATTCGCGTCCCCACTCATCAATCAACATATCCAAATTGATAGATGTGATAGGTGTGGCATGTGCACGATTGCGTAAAACGTTGACATCGGCTATTGCCTGAGCATCGTTACCACCCAGACGATACTGTGCCTCGGCACGTGTCAGGTACATCTCAGCCAGACGGAACAAAGGAATATCGGTGTCAGAGAAAGTGGCATCACTGGGCGTGCTGTTGTCAGAACGACGGTTTTGCCACTTCACGATTGACAAACCGTTAAGGAAGCCCGTAATCTGCTTGGTAGTCAGCGTACGGATGCCACCACCAACACCAGCATAGAACATGGCACGGTCATCACCAGCAGCAGCGATAATCTCACTTGTAGCGCCGTGCAGAACAGCATCGGCAGCAATAACATCTTCTTCAGTAGCAACGGTATGCGTTTTGAGATACTCATCATAAGCATCCTTATCAGCCATGGGCACCTTGCTCAGATCCTTAAAGAACTTCTGTACAAGTGCCTGACGGGCAAAGTTACAACTCCAATAGCTGGATATGGCGCTGTAAGGCATGCCTGTAATACGCATAGAACTGACCAAATAGGTAGAACCAGCATACTCTTCAGTCTTCTTACCATCCTGACGAATCGGGAAGATAATCTCTTTCCTTGCCTGCTCGTTGACGTCATTGTCACCCATGAACACCTGCTCATAACCTGTAAAGCCATTGGCATTGGTTGCTGTTGATATGGCATACTTGCCACTATTGATAATCTTGTTGCAGTAGTCAATAGCCTTCTGGTAGTCCTTAGTCTGACCATCGGTATAAATCTCAGAATTCAGAGCCAAACGAGCATGCAGAGCATAAGCGGCACCTTGGTCGGCACGACCAAAGTTGGCAGTAGAATTATACTCGCCAATAGGAGCAAGCTGTCCTTCAATTTCTGTCAGTTCGTTGTCAAGCCAGTCATAAAGATCCTTACCAGCCTTCTCAACAGGAAGAATACTGGGATCATAAACCAACTTGAACGGTGCCTTGCGGAACAGGTCGAGATAATAGTAGAAATGGAGAGCACGCAGGAATCTAACCTCTGCTATGTAATGAGGCCATTCTCCATCTGTACGGGTTCCATTCTCTGACAGGAATGAGTTGAAGAGCGTCACATCGAAAGCCAAACGCATGTAAGCCCAACGGGTACGCTTGCTGTCCTTAGTCCATGCTATGTTTGTGATGGCAGGAATATCGGTATCGTTCTGCCAAGCCCAGATGCATTCATCAGAACATAGTGTCTGAAGATTAAAAATGGTACGATAGAAGCCGCTCTCACCTTCATCGTCACTGATGTCTGCCTTACCTGCAGGGCCGGCCTGACCAGTCACACCAAGCGTGGCATATTGCTTTGCCAAAAGTTCTATGGGGTCGTAGGATGTTGACGATTGTGGATCTACCGACGAAATGTTAAGTTCGTCAGCACAGGAAGAAAAGCCTGCCAGCATCAGACCTACGGCAACAGTATTAAATAATATCTTTTTCATATCTCTGTTCTTTATAATTAGAAATTAAGATTCACACCCAGCTGGAAGCTCATAGGACGTGGATATGGATTAGAGTCAATACCAGAAGCCACCTCTGGGT
>JAEEGL013302887.1_pt1 | contig 10940 bp, 10 predicted proteins | sample 9134231 | NCBI WGS metagenome assembly JAEEGL01 (sample SAMN16246548, study PRJNA631951) | gut metagenome | biome: gut microbiome; feature: rumen; material: fiber-attached | host: Bos | place: Iran: Karaj | collected 2018-10 | reverse complement strand
ATTCCGCCGCATCACCTTTCCCCATATCAAGTGGTCACTCATCTATGGCATGATATTATGCGCATCAAGAGCTCTGGGAGAATTCGGAGCAGTAAATGCCCTATCAAAAACAAGAGGAAAGACTTTCACCCTTCCTCTTGAAATCGATGCGTTCTATATGTCAGGAGATTCCGATTCCATAACTGCTGCCTTTGCGGTTTCTTCCATACTTGTTATCATTGCGGTTGTTGTATTGGTCTTAAGAAGCGTTTTTGAAAACAAAGAACGTTTATGAGTTCTTTTTATATAACAAAGTACCCATCGTCGCCATAAGTGTAAGCAGCGCTTGTGGCGGCGTTTTTGTCTATTTTCATAAGCGCTTCGTTGCGAAGAAGATATGCCTTTTCATTATCAAAGGCAATGAGTCTGAATATTATGACATTCATCTCATCTCCGACGTGAATAGGCCTTCTCTCAAGGGATCTGTGGGAAGTCAGAATTACTCCGTTGACATCCAGACTAACTTCCAGGTAGTTTCCCCTGAAAACAATATCTTTAATAATGGCTTTTTCTGAAAGCGGCAATAAGTCCTTAAATCTGGGATTATCGCTCTTAAAAGCCTCGATAAACTCAGGTCTTACGACCGCACCAATATAATCCCCTTTCTCAAATCCGGGGATTTTGTAATAATCAGTTATGACTGTGCTGTTTCCTATGAATTTAGCTACAAACGGAGTCTTAGGATTCTTATATATATCTGCAGGTGAGCCGGTCTGTTCAACCTTTCCATCATTGGTAACAACTATCTGATCTGCCACTTCCACAGCTTCATCCTGATCGTGGGTTACAAAAATGCTGGTGATGCCTATCCTGTGGATCATCTGACGAAGCCATTCCCGTAGTTCTTTCCTGACCTTTGAGTCAATTGCAGCAAAGGGCTCATCCAATAGCAAAAGAGAGGGATTTGGCGCTATGGCTCTGGCAAAAGCAACACGCTGTCTCTGTCCTCCGGACAACTGGTTGGGATATCTTTTTTCAAGACCTGTAAGTCCTGTAAGTTCCAGCAGTTCCCTGACACGTTCATCCTTCTCCTCTTTACTCTTTTTCTGTACATCCAGGCCAAAGGCAATGTTTTCATAAACTGTCATGTGCCTGAAGAGAGCGTAACTCTGAAACACAAAGCCTATGCCTCTTTCAGAAGGTGCCAGATTATTAACGCATTTCCCATCAATCCACACTTCACCGGAGGTAGGATTTTCCAGCCCGGCAATTATACGGAGTATAGTGGTCTTCCCGCTTCCGCTGGGGCCAAGCAGTGCAGTAAGGCTGCCCTTTTCTATGGAAAAAGAGACTTCTCTGTTGGCCATAAAGCCGTTGTATTCTTTATTGATGTATTTTAACTCTACGTAGCTCATGTTAATCCACTTACATGTCATTATATTTATTATGGTCTATAACAAGTACCCATGAATCTGTATACTTCCCCATTATCTGATTCACATATTCATAAATCTGCAAGTTTCTTCATTATCAGATTCACGCATTCCTCGACACTCATTCCATCTGTTCTTACTATTATTTCAGGATTCTGCGGAATCTCGTAGGGACTGGTGATTCCGGTAAAATTGGGAATCTGTTTTTCTCTTGCTCTTTTATAAAGGCCTTTTACATCTCTTCTCTCGCACTCTTCCAAAGGCGTGTTAACATAAACCTCAATGAAGTTATCTTCGCCGATAATATTCCTTGCATTCTGCCTGTCACTTTCAAATGGTGAAATAAAAGCAGTCAGCACTATAAGTCCAGCATCATTCATGAGCTTGGATACTTCAGCAATTCGCCTTATATTCTCTATTCTGTCCTCTGGCTCAAAGCCTAGATTGCTGTTGAGTCCCATTCGTACATTGTCACCGTCAAGAAGCATTGTGTAATGCCCCTCTGCAAAAAGACGCTTTTCCAATGCATTGGCAATGGTTGACTTTCCTGAGCCTGACAATCCTGTAAACCATATGGTCACAGGCTTTTGATTCATTCTTTCAGCCCTGGAATCCCTGCTGACATCGGTCTGCTGCCAGGTGAGGTTGTCGGATCTTCTAAGAGAATGTTCTATGACTCCGCAGCCGGAGGTCATATTGGTCACTCTATCAATGAGAATCAGGCTTCCCAATGCATGCAGATTCTCAAAGTTAGAGAAAACTATGTTCTGAGAAGCGCCTATGTCACAGACAGCTATCTCGTTTTTATAAATTTTGGTTGTAGCAACTCTTTCGCCTGTGTTGACGTCTATCTTGTATTTAATCTTCATTACGGAAGACGGTATTATTCTGGTTCCTACACGGAGAAGATAATTTTTCCCCTGATAGAGTGGTTCATCATCCATCCAAAGGAGCTGAGCGGTGAACATTCGGGAAACATGTATGTCTGTTATGGTGCTGTCACTTACCAGCACGCAGCCTCTGGACACATCAATTTCTCTATCCAAAGTTACTACTACAGGATCCCCAATTCCAGCGCTGTCACTCTCTTTCCCGGCCTTGATTATCTGCTGGACATGTGCTTTTTCGCCACTTGGAAGAACAGTGATTTCATCCCCGTTATGCACGCTTCCGGCGCATATGCTTCCCTGAAATCCACGGAAACTACTGTTAGGTCGGCTCACTCTCTGAACCGGCATAACGAAGTAATCGATTTCCTCGTTTTCTGATACATCCACATTTTCCAGGTATTCCAAAAGAGCCGGTCCTTTGTACCAGCTCATATTATCCGACTTAAAGGTGACATTATCCCCTTCAGTGGCTGAGACAGGGATAATCTGCAGATTATTTATATCCAGGTCTACCGCTAGCTTTTTTATTTCTTTTTCCAGCTTCTGAAACTCCAACTGCCTATACTGTAAAAGATCCATCTTGTTCACGGCAAATACAAAGTATTTCACCCCCATAAGGGCGCAAATTCTGGCATGGCGCCTTGTCTGGGTAAGTATGCCCTGAGATGCGTCTATCAATATTACAGCCAGTTGCGCAAAAGAAGCTCCCACAGCCATATTCCTTGTGTATTCCTCATGTCCGGGAGTATCCGCCACGATAAAGCTTCGCTTCTTTGTTGTAAAGTATCTATAAGCCACATCTATTGTGATTCCCTGCTCCCTTTCTGCCATAAGGCCGTCAAGAAGAAGAGAATAATCTATAGCGCCACCCCTTGATCCCACTTTACTGTCAAGTTCAAGAGCCCGCTCCTGATCGGCAAAGAGGAGCTTAGCGTCGTACAGCATATGTCCAATAAGTGTTGATTTTCCGTCATCAACGCTTCCGCAGGTGATGAATTTCAATAAATCATTCATAAAAAGCCTCGCAAATATAGGATAATGATTGATTACCTATGTTTTTTTCAGAAGTATCCTTCCCGCTTACGTTTCTCCATGCTGGCCGAGCCGCCGTCCTTGTCTATGACACGACTTGTTCTCTCTGAATTAACTGCTCCAAGTGTTTCTTCAATAATGGCATCCAGGGTGTCTGCAGTGGATTCGATTCCTCCGGTCAGAGGGTAACATCCAAGAGTTCTAAACCGCACGCTGACCTGCTTGATTTCCTCGCCAGGTCTAAGCTTCATTCTGTCATCATCTACCATGATGATATTCCCATCCCGGTAAACCACAGGTCTCTTTTTAGCAAAATAAAGCGGAACTATTTCTATATTCTCCTGCCTGATATATTGCCATATGTCTTTTTCTGTCCAATTGGAAAGTGGGAAGACACGCATTGATTCTCCCTGATGAAGCTGTGTATTATAAAGATTCCAGACTTCGGGCCTCTGATTCTTGGGATCCCAGGCCTGCTGGCTGTTTCTGAAGGAAAAAATTCTTTCCTTGGCGCGGGACTTTTCCTCATCCCTTCTGCCTCCGCCAAAAGCTGCAGTGAATCCGTATTTATTAAGTGCCTGCTTTAGTGCCTCCGTCTTCATGATATCTGTATAGGCTGCACCATGGTCAAAAGGATTGATTCCCTGTCTTACCCCTTCTTCATTGGTATAGACCAGCATTTCTATTCCATACTTCTTCGCAACCTTCTCGCGAAACTCGATCATCTCATGAAATTTCCAGGTTGTGTCCACGTGCAGAAATGGAAATGGTGGTTTCTCCGGGTAAAAAGCCTTGAGCGCGAGATGAAGCATAACGGAACTGTCTTTTCCTATGGAATATAGCATAACCGGTTTTTCACATTCTGCTGCCACTTCACGCATTATGTATATTGCTTCTGCCTCAAGTTGGTCTAAATGAGTCTTTTTATCAGTCATTTTTTCTCCAAATCATTATTGTTCGTTATATTGTAATTCTACGAATTTGGAATGTAAAACCTATATATAAAATTATACAAAGCACAAAAATTCACGTCAAATCGTTATCACAAGACTTCAGTCTAAAGATAAGCCTGATTACTGCAGCAAATTCAGTACCCCCTGCTTAGACTGATTTGCCTGCGCGAGGACCATTTGTCCTGCCTGGGCCAAAAGCTCTGTGTTGGCGTTGCGGGTTATTTCATCAGCCATGTCTATATCACGGAATCTCGATTCTGCGGCGGTAGTGTTCTCGACTACGTTGTCAAGGTTTTTAACCATATGCTCCATTCGGTTTTGGATTGCACCGAGGTCAGCTCGATATTTGGAATTGTGTTCCATGGCTTTTTGGATCTTTCCTATGCCATCAAGAGCTCCTGCCCCATCGCTGTCTTTGACATTGATATCATAAACTCCAAGGCTCGATGCGTTTACTGCCGGGATCCTAAATGTAAAAGTATCCTCGGAGTTGGAGCCGACCTGAAGATTTATGGTAAGCGGCCCGTAAAAATGAAGATCATACCTGGTTACACCACCATTTAAAGAATATGTAATGCCTACGGTGTCAACAAAGCCTGAATTAGCTTCAAGGTTGTCTTTGGCAAGGCTGGAAACAAACTGTACATTGAGTTCTGGCAGTTCTATTAGCTGTGCTTTTCCTGAGGATGTTCCATCACGCCTAATTGGCTCCGTAGGAGGCGTTGGCGAAGCTGTAGTGGGCGGTGTGGGTTCAACTGCTCCCTCAGCATCAGGGTCTTCGTCATATATTCTCTTAGCCTCATTATATTCTGCCCATTCATTGTCATAAGCTCTTTTTGCTATATCGTACGCGCTTTTTGCTGCATAATATTCGCGCCATTCCTGCTCGTAGGCGTTTATATCTTCTCGTGTTGCAGCCTTATAGTACTTGTCAGAAGCACCATCTCTGCCGGGAATATATACAACATCTCCTCGGTCGATTGTTTCGATTGTAAGATACGCATCATTTCCATTTGCTGCCGGCGTAATGGTTCCGGATGAGCCATTTATAGTAGCCTGGGGAGCTACTGCTACAGCATGCGTCTGCGGAATGCCATCAAGAACCTTCATCTCATTAAAACTCGTCACAGCTCCGACACGATTTATCTCATCAGACAGAGAATATATTTCCTGCTGGATATAATCTCTGTCTTCATATGTCAGGGTATTATTAGCCGCCTTGACGCAAAGCTCATTCATCCTCTGAAGCATTTCATGTACTTCATTTAATGCTCCTTCCGCTGACTGAACCATGGATATTCCATCCTGAACATTTAATGAAGCCTGAGTAAGTCCGCGAATCTGTCTTCGCATTTTCTCACTGATAGCAAGCCCTGCCGCATCGTCTGCAGCGCGGTTAATCCTGTAGCCGGAACCAAGCTTTTCAGAAGATTTCTTCTTTATGTCGTTTGTAATCTTATACTGCCTATCACCGAACATGGCAGCCAAATTGTGCTGTATTATCATGGCACTTACCTGCTTGGTGGTGCATCAAATAATTAAAGACATAGTTTCATTTCATATATCGGATGAAATCATTCAAATACTTAACTTTCGCTAGTGCGCAAAAAATAGACCACTAACGTGGTGTTAGTGGCCGAAAAGTCGTATGCTTTATTCCCATCAAATATTACACACCGCATGAACCTGAATCTTTACACCGAGTAAACAAATTTATTGGTTTCCCTGAAAAAGAGGTCTATAATAAATCTGTAATTTCCTTTAAACAGATAGTGAGGCAAAAAATGGTCAAGATTCTTTCAGACAGTACCTGTGATCTTTCAGATGAACTGATAGTAAAATATGGTATTGAGATAATCCCCTTATATGTAAGGCTTGGGGATGTGGAGTACCTGGACGGCATTAATATCACTCCCAAAGAGCTTTATGAGTGGTCGGATGCCCATGGCGAGACTCCGAAAACCGCAGCTCCCAGCATCGATTATATTACTCAAAAGCTTAACCCTGACAGCGGTGATGAATATATCATTTTTACCATCTCAGCTTCCATGTCAGCCAGCTATAACAATGCTCGTCTGGCTGCTGAGAAGCTAAAAATGTCAGACCGGGTCTTTGTAATTGATTCAGAGAATCTCTCAACCGGAATCGGTCTTCTGGTGGTAAGAGCTGCCGAACTTGCCAGGGAAGGTAAAAGCGGAAAAGAGATTGCTACTGAAATAAACGCACTAAAACCCAAGGTCAGGGCCAGCTTTGTGATAGATACTCTGGTTTATCTTCACAGAGGAGGCAGATGTTCCGGGCTTGCCGCCTTGTTTGGAACGGCCCTGAAATTACATCCAAGAATCGCGGTTTCCCAAGGCGCCATGCATCCGGAGAAGAAATACCGTGGCAGTAGCAAAAAATATGTGATGGACTATGTCAAAGACATGGAAAAAGACCTGCTAAAAGCCCGGAAGGACCGTGTCTTCATTACCCACTCAGGTTGTAGTCCGGAGATTGTTGACACTGTCAGGGAATATCTTGCAAGTCTTAACCATTTTGATGAAATTATAGAGACCAGGGCCGGTAGCGTGGTATCCTCCCACTGTGGTCCGGGAACTCTGGGAGTTCTTTTTATAGATACGTAACACAGCAAAAGCGTGATGCCAAAAAAGCATCACGCCTTTATTATTTCATGGGTATTTTCAATGTTAATGATCTCACATTTTGTTTTACCAGAGAATTACAATGCCGCTCTGTATATCTTTTCAACATCCGCCGCATTCAAAGGTCTTATACGGGAAAGCTTTACAGTATCCTGCATCGTGGCCTCCATGGCAAGTGCCTTTATATCTTCATCACTAGGATCTATCCCAAGTCCCTTAAGACTTACAGGCATTTCTATGGATTCAAAGAATTTAACCGTCTTTTCTATTCCTTCAAGAGCAGCCTTCTCGTCATTTTCCTCAGTAACATCCCACACTTTTCTTGCAAAGCGGGCAAATCGACTGACAGCCCCCTGATAAAGTTCTTTAGCCCAGGCTCCCCATACTGCGGAAAGAGAGGCTCCGTGGGTCACGTCATACTTTGCGGAAAGGGCATGCCCCAGCTTGTGAACCGAGAAGTCTTTTCCTCTGCCTGCCTCTGTGAGGTTGTTGTGGGACAGGCTCGATGCCCAGAAAACTTCAGCCATGGCATCGTAATCAGATGGATCATTGACAACGATGGCACCGTTTTTGATAACTGTCCGTAGAAGTCCCTCTGCAATCTCATCAGTCATATCGCATTTGATTCCCGGGATAAAGTATCTTTCCATGGTATGCATCATGATATCTGTCACGCCGGCTGCTAACTGGTTCTTGGGCAGTGTCATTCCAAGTTCCGGATTAGCTATTGCAAATCGGCACCTGTTAAAATCGGTATTTATGCCGGCTTTTTTACCCAGAGCTTCATTGGTCAGCACTGCCGAATCGCTCATTTCACTGCCTGCTGCCGCAATAGTAAGAACTGCGCCCACAGGAAGGGATTTGGTCAAAGGCACTTTCTTTGTCCAAAGGTCCCAGAGCTTTTCCCCCGGGTTGGCTGCACCATGGGCGATGGCCTTTGCGGTATCTATGGCACTTCCGCCTCCAATTCCGATTATCATGTCTGCATCAAAAGAAAGCGCTTCTTTTATGCCCTCTTCCGCGTGAGCCAGGGTGGGATTAGGCTTTGCGCCGCCAAATTCACTGCATTCCACTCCTGCTGCCTCAAGGGATTTTTTTACCCTGTCAAGAAGTCCGCTTTTTACCACGCTCCCCTTCCCATATACAAGGAGGGCCTTCTTCCCATATTTAGCTGCCGTCTCTCCAGTGCTGTTCTCAGCGCCTCTTCCAAATACCACCTCTGTCGGTGTCCATAGTTTGAAGTTTTCCATATGAGCCTCCGTTCCATTAGTCCATTTCGCGTAAACCGTATATCATTTGAAGTCCTGTCCAGGTTCATTTTCTTTACGTGTCTACAATCATTTTATCAAAATAAACGGATTATTCTTCTGTCTTTTTTCATAATAATTTTCCAGTTCTCCCATAACCTCTTCCCGAGAGTATATCTTCTCATCATGGCTCATGATTACTTTGGAAAAAGACATTTCTTTCAGAGTCTTAATTTCATCGAACAAAAGTGAGACATTATACCCCTTTGCACTTGAGTAAAAGGAATCCCCCAGGAAAAGATACTTATCATCCGCAATGACACCAAGGCTCCCCTTTGCATGGCTGCTTGGAACCGGAAAAACAGTGATCCTGATTCCATCATTAAGCGTTAACGGTGCCGACACTATGGTGCCTTTTTTGACATAGTTTTCCTTATAAACAGGTGCATCCAGAACTTTCCTTGTCTGCTCGGTCAAATAAAGGTCATTGTCATTTACATCCAGCCTTCGAAGATTTTTCATGTGATCGTCATGAAAGTGTGTAATTATTATTTTCTTTTTGTCTATTGCCGAAAGATGCTCATAAGCTTCTTCACTGCTTCCCACATCTATAACGTAGGTATACTCATCGCCTGATATAAGGTACACATCAGCAGAAAGAGGTCTCTCTGAGCTGGGAATATATGATATCCTTTCGTTTATTCTCTCCATGATTGATCCACAACCTTTTATTGAATTTCTTTTTCTGATTATACATTCACATCCCGGCCCTTTACAATATAAAAGAGATTACTCCCTCATAGGAGCAACCCCTTTTTTTATCAAACAACACTTTTACAATCTATCTCTTTTATCTGGTCATCTGTATATCATCTGCGATGTGTTCCTGTCTTGTTCATATTGCAGTCTCCCTATAACTAATCATCTTTTACAAACAATTCCCGGAATTCCTTCTTTCCGGGGACCCACGCTTTCTCGTAGATATGCGTAAAATGATTCTTGACGGTTTGTTCTGATATTCCAAGCATATAGGCGATTCTTCTATTGGAGAATCCGGACACCTTTAGAAAGCCCAGTTCCAGTTCACGTCTTGTAAAGCCGTATTTCTGAGCGACTTTGAGATAATGCTGTTTTGATATCTCTATTTTAGTCATTCTCCCAGATCCATTTCTTCATTCATCTTTCGCTCTGCATTTAGCCTTAGCGGAAGGAGCAGGAATTCGATAATAACTGCATATAATCCGGCAAGAGAACAAACTGCCAAATTAGGACCTATTGTAGAGGGATCATCCAGTCGTCCCATCAGGAGAACCCCTGATATAATAATCGCAAAAAGAGCTGCATATACAGTAAGTTTCTGAGCTGCATCCACGGCCCCTATTATATTTTTAAGTTCCAAAAGGCTAAACGGCTTTATACCAACGGAAAATGCTTTCAGGAAATCCTTCCATTCCTTCATGATGAGTAAACCCGGAATAAAGATCAATGCTATAAGCAGTAACGACGGAAGGTCGAGGAACCATGAAACGGCGGACATCCCCCATCCACCGGCTAAAACGTTGAACAAAAATACTGCTATGAACAGTATCAATTCTCCTGTTAAAACCAATCTTATATTCTTCATGGCAATGCTCCTTTCAAATTTAGATTTCTGTTCCTGATTTGACATTACCACAAACTTGTCCTGAATTATATAGTACCTTTTTTCTGGAGAGGCTCTCCAGGCCGGTCTTGAGCATCTACAGAAGAAAATCCGTTCTTTTATAAGGCTTTCCCTGATGGCTCTATCTTCTCCTTTTGAGAAAGCCCCCACAGGATATAACATCCCACTGCTCCTGCACCAATTATAACTACCTTTTTAAATTCCATTTTACATTTCCTCAATCAATTATTTTCCATCAGGGAAACTTGTAAATGCATTTCTCTCCACAGTCGGAAGTTCGTACTTCTCCTTTGCATCTGCAAAAGCTCTGATCATAAAGGACATGTTCCTAGCCAGATTCCTCATTGTCTGAAGCCCCTCAAGGTCTTTCTTTACATCTTCAGCATTGAAACCATGAACCTGGTTCCAGTAAGTACTGGGAGCCACCGGCATACCGCTTATAGTAAAATACTTATTTAGCACGTCAAAAGTAGCAGTATTGCCACCTCTTCTGCAGCTCACAACAGCAGCACCTACCTTCATCTGCTTGGAGAAAGATGTACTGTAAAAGAGCCTGTCCATAAATGAAAGGATTGTTCCATTAGGGGAGCCGTAGTAAACAGGACTTCCCACAATAAGTCCGTCTGCCTCTTCAAACTTTTCCGCGACTTCATTTACAAGATCATTAACAACACACTTTCCGTTCTTCTCACAATATCCACAGGAAACACATCCTCTGATGTCCTTGTTTCCAACCTGGATGACCTCAGTCTCTATCCCTTCTTCTTTGAAAATCTTAATCATCTCATCAAGTGCTGTAGCCGTGCAACCATCTGCCTTTGGACTGCCGTTAAGTAATAGTACCTTTGCCATTTGAAATCTCCTTTCTCATCCCATACTAATATTAAAGATTTGCATTGACCTTTTTTAAAAACTTCTTATCATTCATTTTCTCATTAGTTACATAATCCCCATCACAGAACAGTGCATATGTGGTAATTGGTGTTGAAGCATTCTGAGCCTGATCTCTGGTCTCTATTCTGATTGCTCTAAACGGTATTCCATTGTTCTTAGCAGTCTCTTCCAAAACAGGCACATACTTGGCATTAAATGGGCACT
>JAEEGL013005157.1_pt1 | contig 10940 bp, 11 predicted proteins | sample 9134231 | NCBI WGS metagenome assembly JAEEGL01 (sample SAMN16246548, study PRJNA631951) | gut metagenome | biome: gut microbiome; feature: rumen; material: fiber-attached | host: Bos | place: Iran: Karaj | collected 2018-10 | reverse complement strand
TAGCAAGAGGGAACCACCTGTACCCATCCCGAACACAGAAGTTAAGCCTCTTAGCGCCGAAGGTACTTGGCTGGCAACGGCCCGGGAGATCAGGACGCCGCCGGATCCCATCAAGGCAGAAGCATAAAGCTTCTGCCTTTTGCATAACATGATAATTCAACTATACAGATAAACGCCGACAGGAGGTAAGAAGTATGAAGAAAGTCCGCATTACAGTGAAAAGGATGGCCTGTTACGACGATCTGATCAGTCAGTACGAAAACCCCATCGAACACGCCTGCGATATGTATCCCGAAAGAAGCTTCATCGAAAACGGCTTCGAAAAGCCTGAAGGCATGTGCCAAAGCGCCTGGGATAGCATGTCTGCTTTCGTGATGGCGCTGGCCTGCGGCGGCAAGGATTTTTACGGCGGATGGATGAAAAATCCGTCTTCCGCGATGATCTCCTGCAACGACGGCTTCCGGCCAGTGAGCTTCCTGCTGGAGGCGCTGGACGAAGAAGCGGACGCGTAAAGCATTTCCGATCATTGAGCAGTTATCATATGGTGCACTCAGTGCAGACAATACAGACGATCGCCTTCAATTTCACTCACAATTGCATTGTCTTTTTGCGTTAAATCGCTTATAATATCATCGATACAAAGGTTTATGCTGCCAGATGCCCGCTTCAAAACACTGAACCGGCATCCGGCAGTGAAGCCTCTGTTGCCGTAATCTGTTTAATGCTGCGCTTTCGCGAAGGGAGATAGGATCAATGAAGAACATCTGGAAGGCTCTGATCACAGTCCTGGTTCTGCTGGCTGTACTATCCGCGGCGATCGCGGAAACGGCGGGCTCCATGCCGGAAGGTCAAAACGAAGTCAAGCGGATCCTTGTGGTCGAAACTACCGATATCCACGGTTACATCATGGATGCTTCATCCGGCAGGGAGGAAACGTTCCAGTATCGCCTTGCGTATATTGCGCATCTGATCAACGAAGCCCGTGCTTCGGGAGAATACGATGACGTCCTTCTTCTGGATGGCGGAGACCTGTATCAGGGAACGCCGGTCTCCAATCTGACCGGCGGCGCAGCCATCCGCGCTGCGCTGGATGTGATGGACTACGATGCCATCGGTCTTGGAAATCACGAGTTTGACTGGGACGTCACAGAGTATGCAGCCGATCAGGACGGCACCATCGCCCCATACATTCTGGGAGATTATTTCGGAGACGAAAAGACGCCGATCCTGGCTTCCAATATCTTTGATGCCGCCACAGGCGAACGCGTGCCGTTCACCCGGGATTATGTGATCGTGGAAAAGGCCGGGCAGAGAATCGCAATCGTCGGGTATATCCCAGATTACAGAAAATCCATTATGTTTGAAAAGATCGCGCCGTATACGATCGATCCCGATATGGACAGGCTGAATGTCCTGGCGCGAAGGATACGCGATGAGGAGCAGCCGGATGCTTTGATCATTCTGGCGCATGCCGATCCTGCCGCTGTGGCGGAAGCTGCCAATCCTTCCATCGTCGATTTGGTGGCAGGAGGCCATACCCACAGGATCGCCGCGGACAGGGCAAGCAACGGAATACCGTATATCCAGGGATATTATTACGGCAACGGCTTCGCCTCCGCGGTGCTGGAAATTGCCTCGAACGGTGAAGTGACCGTTGAGGATGTGCAATACACCAGCGTCACGGACAACAAGGAACTTCTGTACGCCACGGAAGAAAATGCTGCGCACCTTGATCCGGAGATCATGGAGATCTCATATGCCACCTGGACAGCCGTTCAGGAAGAGATGAGCGAAGTGCTTGGATATACAGACACGCCCATTCTGAAGGTTAAAACGCTTGGAGCATGCAGCGCGGGCAACTGGATCACGGACCTGATGCTGCAGGCAACACAGGCTGACGGTGCTATAATGGCATTTTACAACGTTGGCGGGATCCGTACAAGTCTCACAATACCGGAAGGACAGACTCTCCGCGACGTTACGGTTTACGATATGTATACCATCACGCCTTTTGCCAACAGCCTGCTTGTGTACGATATCAACGGTCAGGAGCTTGCCACACTTTTGCAGCAGGGCCTGAACCAGCCCAATTACGGCGACCAGATGTCGGGACTGACTTTTACCTATACCGCGACCGGGGATGCAGATACCCCGAGGGCGGAACGGGAGTTCACCATCATAAGCATCACGCTGGATGACGGAACAGAAGTGGACATCAACGATACGGAAACGCTGTACCGTGTCTGCACGAGCAATTACAATGCCACGATGCCGGGCAGTGTTTTTGAAGGAAAAGAACCGGTGATCCCGCTGGCTGACGCACCGATTGACAACGATGAATTTATCCGTTTGCTACGTGCGGAAAAGGAAGCGAACGGAGGCTACATCACCGTGGATACAGGCGCCCGGGGTATCGATGTTACTGAATAACGGAGCAATCGGCTGCTGACGGAGGTGCGCTCGTGTTCACGTACTGTTTGTTCTGCCGCAGCGAAAAGTGCGATGCCATCGCGGAGGCCATAAACCGGCTCGGTGTTTGCAAGGCGATCTATCCCAAGCAGATCCAGCATATCCGCAAACAGGGCATGCCGATGGATATCGAACACAACATGCTGCCGGGGTACGTCTTTCTGTATTCGGAAGATGAACTGGACATCTATACGATCAGAAAAACGCCGGGCGTGCTGAAAAGCCTGGGCGACCAGGACACCGGCTTTCGCCTGATGGGCGGGGATGAACAGTTCGCCCTCATGCTGCGGCAAAGGGGCGGCGTGATCGGCAAGACCCAGGTCTACGCCGAAGGCGACCGCATCCGCCTGAAGGAAGGCAGCTTTGCGGGCGTGGAGGCGGAGATCCTGAAGGTGAACCGGCGCAACACGCGCATGCAGATCCGGCTTACCTTTGCGGGCAATCCCGTGTGCCCGTGGGTGGAATATGAGATCGTGGAGCCGCTCAACGCTTCGGAGCGCGTTTTCGAGGAATAACGCCCCGAATCTTCATTTGAAAATTTGGTTAACCCCAAAAAACCTATTGTGCATAAGACTTTTGCGGTGTATAATATATTCGCCCTGAATGAAGAATCCTGGTTATACCGTGTGCCTCCCATTGGATCTCCCGATGAAAGCAGCGAATGAACAAGGGGAACATCATCATCGGGCCAAAAAGAGGAGGATATATACCATGTTCGAAGACAAGACCCTCAAGTGCCGTGATTGCGGCAACGAATTCGTGTTCACCGCTTCCGAGCAGCAGTTCTACGCCGACAAGGGCTTCCAGAACGAGCCCAGCCGCTGCCCCGCCTGCCGCGCGGCCCGTCGCCAGCAGAACGGCGGAGCTCCCCGTGCCGAGCGCCAGATGTACGACGTGATCTGCGACGGCTGCGGCAAGCCCACCCAGGTGCCCTTCCAGCCCCGCGGAGACCGTCCGGTCTACTGCCGTGACTGCTACCAGGCCAACAAGCCCGAGCGTTACTGAGACACGACGATACGGCGGAGGCATTGCCTCTGCCGTTGTTTTATGCTTTTTAACGAGCCGGCGGCTCTATTTCAGCACGTCGTACAATGCACCAAGCAGGGTGCCGGTGTCGTCGCATTTGTGCTCCCAGTAAAATACGCCGGCGTAATCATGGTCGAGCACATACTGCGCCTTTAAGCGCATCGATTCCGGATCGTCGTAGGAAATGAACGTGCTGCCGTTAAACAGCCATGGGGCCTTGGCTTCATCGTCCCAGTAGCGCACGTAGCCGTTCTTGTTGATGTATTCTCTGGCCAGCGCTGAATAATCGGGGCCGTATCCGATCGGCTTGCGGCAGATCTGAAAAAGGCCGTGGTTTCTGTCCTGGAGCCCTTCAGCCTTTCTCGAATACATGGCCGCGCCGAGCAGAAGCTTTTCCTTCGGTACGCCGTAGGCATGGAAAAGGCGCAGGGCCTGGTCGCAGCTGTTCCTGAAATAATCCCCGGTGGATGAATAAAGCGCGGTGTGGTGCCCGGCCAGCGCGTGGAATCCGCACTTGAGGTCATAGGTCATCAGGTTGATATAGTCGAGATACTCTGAGATCTTGTCCAGTTCCGTGCATTCTGCGTAATACAGATCGGCTCCGGCCGCGATCGTCAGGAGATGATGTTCGCCCGTCGCGTCGAGATGCTCCCTCAGCGTCTTGATCAGCTCTGTAAAGCGGTACTTGTCTTCAGGGCATGTGTCCTGTCCGTTGGAAGGCACGCAGGGATATTCCCAGTCCAGGTCGATGCCGTCGTACGGAGTCGTAGTGACGATCCGAACGGCTTCTTCGCCCATCCTGTGCATGTAATCCTTATTGGCGCATACTGACGTGAAAGAATTGGACTGTGTCTGCACGAGGGACAGGACAAATTTCAGATCCGGATTCCAGCTTTTGTATTTTGCGATATCGTCTCCGGCCAGTGTTTTTTCGCGGATGGTTCCGTCCGGTTCGAGCCTGCCGAACGCAATATTGACGTGGGTCAGCATGCTTGCGTCTTCCTGTGTCAGGCAGCCGCTGCCGAGGTATGCGATCAGTTTCTTTTTCATCGGTAATACACCTCCGTTTTTTTTTCACACAATAGCACAGGACAGCTGCTTTGTCAAACAGCGCTACTGCGTTTTGCCTGTTGCGGATGGGAACCGATGGTTACGCATCGAAGTTCCCCGACTGGCAGATTCATCGATTTAAAGACATGATCGGAAGCCAAAACTGCCCAAAGCGGCCAACACTTCCAAGAGTACATGCCAGTTTATCCGCGGTCGTATTTTTTGTTCAGTGTCGGCGCAAAGCTCTTTAATGCGGCGATCCCTTCCGGCGTCACCGGACGTATCCATCTTCCGGAGAACAGGTGGCGCTGCATAAGAACGTATCGTATCACTTCGTCCACGTAGCAAAGCGCAAAGACTGTCAGCGTCGGCCAATGGAATACCAACCCCGACAGGCAGACGCAGGGAAGCACGAGGAACCACATGAAAACGATCTCCAGTACTGTTCCGAAAGTCGCATCGCCCGCTGAACGGAAAGTGTCGTTTTGCGACCAGTTTCCCATACGGATGATTCCGAACGCCGCGTAGATCAAAAGCATACCGAACGCCAGACGGTAGCTTTCGCCATCCATTCCCATCAGAGTCAGGACGGGCGCGTGCAGGGCGGTGAGCGCGGTGCCGAGCAGAGCGATAAAACCCTGGCACAGATACACCAGGCGCCAGGCACGTCCGTAAGCTACGTCCGGATTGCCTGCCCCGACCTCCGTGCCCACAAGGACCGAAGCCGCGTTGGAAAAACCGGCGAAGAAACCGATAACGAGCCCTTCCAGCGTGCGGAAAACGGCCAGGGCCGCGATGGCTTCCTCGGGCTGCCGGCCCAGCACGATGTTGATCACCATGTTGCCAAGACCGATGAGCACCTCGTTGAAGAGGATCGGGAAGCACTTTTTGATATAGACCCGAACAAAGGAACGGTCCCAGCGAAAATGATGCCGGACAGCCGTGAGATAGGGATGACGGCGGCGCCGGGCCATAATGAGCACCACCGCGACGCTGATGCCCTGGGCCAGCACTGTCGCCAGCGCAGCGCCCCGCACACCCATTGGATGAAAGCCGAGGTTGCCGAAGATCAGCACCCAGTTCAGTACGATATTGGAAGCGACGCCGGCAACGGAACCGTACAGCGGCAAACGCACCTGTCCGGTACAGCGCAGAAGCGCCGCCATAGCCATGGAAAACACCATCAACGGGTAAGAGAACCCCGCGATGCTGAGATATTCAACGCCGATTTCCTGAATCGCCTTTTTGTCTGTATACATGCGCATAACCGTGCGCGGAAAGCAGGTTGCCATCAGGCAAAAAAGCAGACCGACCGACATCATGCAGGCAAGCGTAAGGCCGTAGGAACGATTGATGCCTTCATGGTCTTTCGCACCCCAATACTGGGCAATAAACAGCATGCCGCCGCCCACAAATCCCCAAAATCCCGCGAACATCAAGGAGGAGAACTGTGCGCAAAGCCCAACGGCGCCGACCTCCGTCTGTCCCAGCGAAGCGATCATCATGGTATCGACCATGGAACCTGTCGTGGTAAGCAGATTCTGCAGCGCGACAGGCACGGCGATCACGGCGACGTGTTTGAGAAAACTTTTCCAGGGATATGAGGTTCTCATGACTTGCAAACTTATCCTGTGCGTGAACGATCAGCTGAAGAAACCGATAGCATCCCAGATGGTTTTGAAAAATCTCAGCACTTTCTTTGTCGTCCGTGCCTCTTTTTCCTGATACTCCTTGAACTCCTCATCTATAAGCGGCCTGCAGTCGTCGTCTTCTTCCGGGATTAGTTCTTTCTTTTCGTTTTCCATTTCCGCTGTCTCCTTGCATCGTTGACATTTTATCTGACAACCGAATGATTCAATACTACTTTGTTTTCATCGGACCAGTCGTGCTGCCATCACCGACGTTCTGCCGGTCGTTGAAAAGATAGCGCGCCTGCGGCCTCTTCCGTTTCGATCTGTGCCGGGAGCGCAGCTGACTGTATTTGCCGATCACAGGATCCCGGCGTTGCGCATGGCGGCGAGCAGCGCCCGGGCGCACTCTTCGTAGGCGTCAGCCCCACGGCCATACGGATCGGGAATGGGTGGGGCCAGCACCCGGATCCGCTCGGCGTACTCGGGATACCGCCTAATGAGCTGCTGCGCATGCCATCCGGTCATGGCGTATACCTGGGAGGCTTCCCTGATGAGCCTGAGATGGACGTTGCGTGCCTCGTGGCTGCTGAGATCCGCCCCATAGCGTTCGGCGGCAAACTGGGCTTCGATCGTGGCCGGATCTCCCCGGTCGGCGTCCAGCCCGGCTGACTGGGCATCCACCCCGTGGGCGCGGGCAAGTGCGGCCGCCAGGGGACTCCGGCAGGTATTGCCGGTACAGACGAACAGGATCACAGCGGCCCCTCCTTTATAGATATACCTTTATGAAGCTCACAGCGCCGGAGCATTTATGGTTGATTGTCTGCTTTTGCCTGTTTGATTTTTTCTTAATCCGATCCTGTCCACGAAGTCCGTCATGAAGTCTGAAATACGTATCTGCTGTGGGCATACCTGTTCGCAGCTCTGGCAGTGCAGGCAGGACACAGGGTGTTTTTCCTCGGGGTCCGCCATCAGGGCCATCGGCGCGATAAACGCCATGCCGCCGTCTTCCACGGTGAGCAGATGTTCGTTGTACAGCGCGATGAACCTGGGTATGTCCAGTCCCTGCGGACAATGGCTGACGCAGTAGCGGCAGGCGATGAAGGGAATGGACTTGCGTGCCGTCATCTTAGCGGCTATATCGGCGAGGGCTTGCTTTTCAGTCTCCGTAAGCGGTTTATCCGTCTCAAATGTGCGCAGGTTGTCTTCGAGCTGTTCAAAGCCCGACATATCCCACCAGAAAGCTGCTCACTCGAGCTCGTCTTCCGCTTCTTTTACGACACTGTAAAGGGCATCCCGCGGAATATAGGCTACATCTCTCCGGCTGAAAGGATAGGGGGCATCATCTGCAACGGCATAGCCATTTCTCCTTTTATATATTTTTTTCCTTCCTTGTAACCATGCAGCGATTTAGTCTCCGATCCGCTCGTAAAGAGTGTAAGTCCACTCAAATCCCTCGAAGACCATGGAACAGGTATCAACAGCGCGATAGGCACTCATGTCTATGGATTCTCTTTGGCCCTTGCCCGGACGCTTGGTCTGCGATCCGCCCATATCACGGGTGACCACAAAGGCTGTCAGTCCTTCGGAGATGGCGGTTTGCTGTTCGTCCTTCATTTCCGGCAGATCGTTGTTCAGCGTACAGAAGAAGCGCGTGACCGGCTGGGAATCCGCCGCCAGGTAATAGCCGCCGTCCAGAAATCCGTAATTCAACAGTGTCGTATCTTCGGACCGGCGGATCGTTTCGGCAAAACGGTAGGGCGGCATTTCTTCCTTCGGGACGCTCATCAGGTACACGTTATTGCTCCAGCACAGGGCGACCACCGGGCTGAGAGCCGCTATCAGCACAGAAAGTACAGCTGTGCACCGTCGGAAGGCTTTTGTTTTGCTGAACCGGGCGGGCATCACGCGGAACAGCATTCCGAATCCCAGCGGCGCGAAGCAGGCTATCACCATGGCATAGTATGGATACTTCCGTCCGCTCGCGTAGGTGAAGACAAACAGGGCGGCTGCACTGAAAGCCGCAGCCATGAGTTCCTGCCAGGTTTTCTTCGCTGTGATCAGCAGCCCGGCCAAACCCAGTATCGCCGGTACAGACCAGGACAGGTTATTCAGCAGGTTTGGCAGGGGATCGGAGTAATTGCCGCCGCGGATGTTTTGAGAATACAGAGTTAGATTGTCCACGAAATACACCTGCCACAGCGTACCGATGGCACCGTTCAGGACGTACCAGATGAGTACCAGCGCGGAGGCTGCCGACGCGTCGATCAGTGCCCACAGGATCGTGCCGGGCAAAACTTTGCCCATCCGGTCGATTAGATACCAGATCAGCACGGCCACAGCCAAACCGGCGAACAGCCCGCAGAAAGTATACTTCGTCCACAGCGCAGCAGCGGCAAGGACGCCCAGCAAAGCGCTTTGTCCTTTTGACAGAGGGCGATGTTCCCGCATCGTTTTCAGCACAACATACAGGGCTCCGGCGAAAACAGGGAGGAAAGACTCTTCCGCGCTGCCGCCGTGGGAAAAGGCAGGAGAAAGCGGAATGCCGATGCCTAATCCTGCCACAGTCAGCCAAAAGGCGCAGGGTTTGTCACTCAAAAGCTCTGCAATACGTCCGCCGATGTACAGAAACAGCGAAAACAGCAGCACTTCGATCACAAACACGCCCCAAAAACTATGCTCGGTCATCAGAGCAGCCAACGCATAAACGAAGTACAGCAGCGGCCCCTTCTGGTCATACAAATCCCGGTACGGGACAAGACCGTGGGTGATTCCCCGTCCTACCGTGAAAAAGCAGTTCACATCCACCCAGTCGTTCATCGGGTAGAGAAACGAGTTTTTGGAACAAACGGTCAGGACGGCGAAAGACACCAGGAAGGCAAAGCCCATTCGCAGAAGCGTCCGGTCAGTTGTCCGCGTGTTGAACAGCTTCATTTTCCTTAGGCTCCGTTCCACGGCTTTAGAGACTGCCGCCCAGATTTTCCAGCGTGTCGATCACCACGACGCAGTCCTCGGTCACGTTCTGCATGATCTGCTTCATGATGTACTCGGGGACGGCCACACAGCCGCCGGTATAGGGCTTTTTCAGGCCAAAGCAGTGGAGGAAGATCGCGGAGCCGCGGCCGGGTGTGCCGTCCTCGTTGAAGCTGATGTTCAGGCAGTACTGGTATTCGTATTCATAGTACACGATATGCTCGCTGTCGTCTTTCACAAGATCTGGCACTTCGCGAATGTCCACCATTTGATTGTACTGGTTATCGGGATCGCCGGACCACCAGGTGTTGTCATCAACCTGCACGTAAGGAATGGCGCATCCGGGGTCGGCGGCGATGCCGAAGGCTTTGTTGAAATGGTATACGCCGACAGGCGTCTGGCCGCAGCCCTCCGCACGGTCCGCGTCCATGACCAGGCCGTTCCTGCCGACAAAGCCTGGCGTGGTGAGGATCTGCTTCCAAGTGCCGTCTTCGGCTCTCTGATGCATCGAAATCGTCGCAGTAGTCTTGCCCATGCCCATACCTGCGACAATGAACAGCTGCCGTGTACTCTCGTCCTGCGCAGCTGGCAGGTTCACGACCCATTCGGGCGAATCTGTTTCCGGTTGGAAAGCTGCGTGAAGAGCGCTTTCTTCCCCGGAGCCTTTCAGGGATGTGCTGCTCACCGGGAAGGTAAAGTAGGTGTCGGGGTAAGGCTCATCTTTTAGCGTAAAGTGCCACCATTCCTCGACCAGGGGTTTGAAGCCGTGGGCAAGCATGGCTTCCCTCAGGATCAGACGGTTTGCGTACTGCTCCTCGGTGATGTCCGTATAATCCGGATGGCTCAGTTCACCGAAGTAATCGAAGGTACCGCCCATGTCCACTTCTTTTTCGGTGGTCATGTCGAACAGCGTAAGATCGACGGTGCTGCCCCGGCTGTGGCCGGAATGCTCCGCGATGTAGCCCAGGGGGAACAGCACGTCCTTTTCCAGCTCAGGATAAAAGTATTCCTTCATGCGGGTATCCTCAAAATCCAGCGCCCAGCGCATGAAATGGGACACCGCCATCTGGGGCCGGTAGGCGTCGTATATTTTCAGCCGGTAGCCTTTGGCGATCAGATCGTCGCTGACTTCCCTCAATGCTGCCGCCGCTTCCTTTGTCAGCAGTGCTATGGGTTCCTCATAGCCGTCGATGCGGTCGCCCACGAAGTTGTAGGTGGAATAATAGCGGATCTCCAGGATGGCGTCGGGTACGGCATCGGTCAGCAGGACGAAACCGGAAGCGTCATCCGACAGAATGATGCTGCTGTCGCTTTCCGCGAAGGCGGGGATGGCACAGATGATGCAGAAGAGAACGACCAGACTCAGAAACTTTTTCATTTCCTTTCCTCCCATAATTTATTGAATTCATAAAGAATGAATCCGGCTTTGCCGGGTTTCATTTTGATGCACCGGGTTGTAAGAGTATTTGCTTTCCAACTCTGTATACTGATTCAGCCTTTGCTGTTTTCATGATCCGCTGTCCGCAGGAAAGCGCAGCTCACCGCAGAGAAGATCAGATAGGTGATCAGCGTGCCGAAACAGACGTCGGACAGGAAGTGGTTGGTCATATGGATGCGATTGTAGCCGTACAGAAGCACAAAGCCGCACGCAAGACCGTAAGCGATCCAGTTCTTCCGCATACTGCGCTTTTCCAGGACGTCCGTCAGAAGAGGCAGGCTGAACATCATGGCCGCAATCGTCATATTGCCGCTGGGCCAGGATTTGAAATTGTCGTTGCTCCCCGCCAGATTCGG
>JAEEGL012293681.1_pt1 | contig 10940 bp, 9 predicted proteins | sample 9134231 | NCBI WGS metagenome assembly JAEEGL01 (sample SAMN16246548, study PRJNA631951) | gut metagenome | biome: gut microbiome; feature: rumen; material: fiber-attached | host: Bos | place: Iran: Karaj | collected 2018-10 | reverse complement strand
TTATAGCTTTGTCAATTATTTTTTAGAATAATACTTCTCTAATTTCTTCATTATCCATATTATAAATATGATATTTAAAACTATATTTTGAAATATCAGTAGGCTTTAATACGCAATAGACAACATCACGTGCAACAATTCTATTTGTAGGATGACCTACAACATCATTTCTAATATATTTTAATTCACGTAGAGTCGGATTATCGTTGATATTTACAAAGTTCTTTGAGTTAGTTAAAGACATTGATAAAGAATAAATAGCATCTATTGATACAAACATAGCTTGTAAAAATCCATATGTACGTATACATAATTCCTCAGTCGAATATTTTTTTTCAATAGTATTATAAAAGAATCCTATAATATCTTTATTTAAATCAAGTGCCATAATAGATGCAAAGTATTCAATTTTCTTATATTTCTTACTCATTGAAGATAATGTTTCTTCGTATTTAGTTTTATATTCTTTAATATTTTTATTAAGTTCAATGGTTTCTAAATCTTTTCTCATAAAATCATCCTTTTTATAATTCTATTATAGCAAAAAAAGACAAAGCTATTATAGCTTTGTCAATTATTTTTTAGAATAATACTTCTCTAGCCTTTTCTCTTACTTCATTAGTTGTAGAGAATGGGATACGAGTCGTATATCCTTGCTTAGCAGCAACAATCATCTTTGTTGGCCAAACTTGGATATCAGCATTCCATCTATTAACTGTGTCGTTATAAACTTCACGTGCAGCAGTAATTTCTTTTTGAAGATAGCTATTTTGTTGAAGTGCATCAGCAATTTCTTGATGAGCCTTTAAATCTGGGTAGTTTTCAAATGCTACATTAATAGATTTACCAATTGAATCTAATTGATTAGAAACTTGGTTACGAGCTTCATCGCTCATAGCACCACTACGATATTTAGCAATTTCAGTAAATGTGCTCTTATCAAGATCAACAGCCTTTTCAACAAGCTTAGCAGCATTAGTTAAAATAACAACTCTTTGTTCAAGATAGTTATCAATTTGTGATGCATCATGTTGAAGCTTTTGTTCAAGCTGACGAAGATATTCTGCAGCTTTTACCTTCTTATAAGTAAAGATTAGTCCTGGAATAATGAAGCAAAGCCATAAGCATACTTCAAAAATCTTAGAACCAGTTCCAACCTTTACTGGAATTTGCTTGTTAATTACTCTAACATCTCTTCCTTCACTAACTTCATCGTTTAATTCATCTAGACCGTTTGCCATTTTATTTCTCCTCATCTTTCTTAATTATCTTATTTTTTATATCTTTAAAATCTTGTACACTTTCTAGAATACAAGATATAAGACCACGTTCATATACAAGCATTTTCTTACTTGCAAGTTTATTAATAAGTTCATTAGAATTATTGAACTTTTGACGTGTCGTATTAACTTTAGATACAGCAATATTTGTATCTTTAGTTAAAGGTAAATATTCATACCAAGTTATAGGGATAGTATGCAAGTTACCATCTCCACCAAGGCGAGTTTGGTAATCAGTATGTGTAACAGTATAATAACTATACGCATGAGCTGTTACATAATCTGTATCATTATCCTTATGAGAAAAATCACATTTAATAATACAATCAGTTCTTGAATTAGGATGCTTCAAAATATTTTTATCAAATCTATTTGCAAGAGCTTCTTGTTCATATTTAGTATTATAAGCTTCATAAGGAATCTTATATATATATTCATGTGTTTTTGTTTGTTGATATACAGGAACACTTAAAAGTGGAGCTAAATCAAAATATAAGCCTTTAAAGAACATTTCATTTATTCTTATGAAATTTTCTCTAGCATAATCTATATCATAATGCACAAAATTATCAGGTTCAATTTCATAATCTATCTTTTGAGAATGTGAGCTAAATATATAATTTAGACATTTTCTCTTATACCAGTAAAAATCATCACCATATGGATCTTCTTTAATAAGCTTAGTCATATTTTTTTGACCTAGAGGTGTAAATAATAATCTAAATTGTTGTTCGTTATCTCTATCTAATGCATTAAATAGCACTTCAAATTCTGAATTTGCCATCGCATTAAATTGCTTACCCTTCATAACAGATTTTTCAGTCTTCTTTTGAAGCTTCTTCTCACCACGTCGAACAATTCTATCAATATCTTTTTCATCTTGATTGCCTTTAAGTACAGGGCCTCTCGTAAAATTCAAATCAGGTGCTGCATCATCCCCAAATATAAGTCTTGTATCATAAAAATATACAGGAGCAGGCTTTTCTATTGAAGCTGTTAAAGTTTCAGAATGGTGATGAGTAACAGTTTCACCTTTAGAATTAGTTGAATAAGTAGTCCAATATATTGTGATTGAACCAGTATATGTTTTCATCCTCATCTCTGTATTATATGTATTTAATAATACAAAGGGATTACCATTAATATTACCACTTATAACGTAATTAGTACTTGAATTAGGATCATTAGCATCATCAAATCCATATTTTTCATGTAAATATTCAAACTTATTAACATCAAAATAATGATCTAAATCAATTAAAGGCGTAGTCATTTCCATTAAATCAGAAGGAATATTCCAATCATAACTAGCATTTAATTTCTCCATAGAAACCCAACAATTATGTAATTCTTTTTCTTCTTGAGAACGAGCTTCGTCAATTTTTTCTTTTAAAGATTTAATAGTTTTAGTTAATCTAATAACTTCAAATATTGATAAAACAACAAGAACAATTAAAGCAATAGGAACTACAATACGTGTGGTAGAATCTAAATTCAAATAACCTATAGCAGATAATAGTGCAATTATTGACGCAATGACAATAAATATTATTAATAATATCTTAAATGCTTTTTTCTTATTTGAATTATTTTCAAGCTTAATTCGTTTATCTTTGCAAGTATTATAGTTTTTTACAAATGTTCTATTCTCATCTTCATTGGTTTGACTCTTTTTTACTAAATCATCGAAATATTTTATGCAGTTTTCCTTAAATTTTTCTTTAAATTCTCTGTTATATAAATCAACAGGTTCTAATATAGAATTATCATTCATGCCTATTTTCCCCTAGCTTGATTATATTATAATATACTTCTATATAAATGTAAATTTTATGAAAATAAAAAAAGAATCTGGAAACCAGATTCTTTTACGTAATTAACGACGTTCTTTAATACGAGCATCCTTAGCAGATAAACCACGGATGTAACCTAAGTAGTTACGACGTACTTTACCCTTACGAGTTACTTCAATCTTATCAATGATTGGAGAGTTAACTGGGAATACACGTTCAACACCAACACCATTAGAAATCTTACGAACAGTGAATGTTGAAGAAACACCATGACCTTGTCTCTTAATTACAAGACCTTCGAAAATTTGGATACGGTGAGTTTCACCTTCAACGATCTTAACGTAAACCTTTACGTTGTCACCAGGACGGAATTCTGGAGTGTCGTTCTTTACATATGATGCTGTAATTTCATCAATTAATGCTTGACCTTTTGCCATAATAATATATCTCCTTATATAAAAACTAGTATTATCTTCCTAAAATCATTCTATAGCAATCAAACGGCTATATAGCGGATTAAAGTGCGTGCTTAATTTTAAGCCTCAATAATTATATCACACCATTTTGGCTATTTCAATAATAATTTACTAAAAATTTTTACTATTTAAATCGAATTTTTTTACAATTTATTATTTTTATTCAAGACAAATACACTAAAAATCATATCCGGAATTATTTGTATATGAAATAGTGTATACAATAATGAAGAATATTAAAAATAGACAAATTACAAACAATAAATAAGTTATTACTTTCCAAAAATAGTGATGTTTACTATTTTTACAAAAATATGTAAACATAGCTATTTATAAGCATACAGCAAAAACAAACAAAAATAAAATGATAATCATATTGTTTCTATCAAAAAACAACCTAACAATTGATGTATATTTATATGTCCTATTAGTCCTACTATCTTTATAAAACCAAACACTTTGTTTAACAAAAGGAATAAAAGGCAATATAAGCATTAATGCATTTGTGACAATAACAATCATTAAGAAAATTTTTTCCATTAATTCTACAGATTTATTATTGTTTAAACAAATATCAACCAAATCACTATCATTAATTAAATCCTTTCTTGAAACATTAAAATATTTAGCAATCTTATCAACATTTTCTTTTGTAGGAACCACACTATTATTCTAATAGCGTGCGATTAAACTTTAAGATACAAATAAATCATTTGCTAATTCTTCTTGTGTTAAATTTTTACTTTTTCTTAATTCTTTTAATTTTTCTGAAAATTCCATTTTTAAACTTCCTCTTTATAGAGTCTTAAGATCTACATCTTTATTGTAGCATAAATAAAAAAATTGATTGTTAATCGTTTGTTAATTCTAATTAGCAACACTTTTAACAATCAAAAATCATATATTATTTATTTCTTAATTCAATACCAACTTTAAACGCATCAGCGACATATTCATTAATAGTATAATATCTATTATTAGCTGGATCAAAAGATAATGGTTCTAATTTCTCAGTATCAATTTTTCCATTTGTTAATACAGATTCATCTGCTGATACATTAATGATATCACCAATTAATTTGATACCATCTTCATCTTCAATAATCTTAGACACCTCACATTCAAGAGCTACATTAAGTTCATCAAAATATGGGGCATTAACAAACTCGCTTTTTACAGGAGTTAAACCAGCACGTGCAACTTTATCAGGAACCTTATTGCCTGAAACAATACCAACATAATCACATTCTTTTGCATATTCTTTAGTCGCAAAAGAAACTGTAAATGCACCTGTACGCTTGAAATTATCTGTAGTCTTATGACTAGATAAACTTACGAACACTTTATTAGTATCATAAATACCAGCCCAAGCAGCTGTCATCGCATTTGCTGTACCTATCTCATTATAAGTACCTAAAATAAATACTGGCATAGGAAATACCCATGATTGTTCCTTGAAATTTTTTCTCATATTTAACACCTCTTTTAAATCATTATACCATTAAAAAAAGAAAGCGTCTATTTAACGCTTTCTTCATCAATCACTTCATTGAGTAATTTCTTTTCTTCTTTATTAAGTTCTTTTTGTTCTAACAAGTCAGGACGACGAAGATAAGTTCTGCGTAAGCTTTCTTTCTTACGCCAAACACGAATCTTTTCATGATCCCCATTAGTTAAAACGAAAGGAACAGATTCCCCATTATATTCAAGAGGGCGAGTATATTGAGGATATTCTAGAAGTCCCGAATAAAAAGAATCATCCTCATAGCTTTCTTCAGTAATAGCACCCTTTAATAGTCTTGTAATACTATCTACAAGAGTCATTGCTGGAATTTCTCCACCTGTTAAAACGAAATCACCAATAGAGATTTCTTCATCTACAAGATTTCTTACTCTTTCATCAAATCCTTCATAATGACCACATATAATCATTATTTCTTCCATATCTTTTAAGCGATTTGCATCTGCTTGTTTATATGTATGTCCTTGAGGAGACATAAGAATCTTATGAGTGTTAGAACTAGAATTAGCTTTTATCGCATCTCCTAAGATGTCACAGCGTAAAACCATACCAGCTCCTCCACCATATGGAGTATCATCAACATGATGATGTTTATCCTTAGAATATGTTCTAAAATCAATTAATTCTACGCTTAAAATATTTTCTTTTATTGCGCGAGCAATAATAGAATCATTTAAGAATCCAGAAAACATATCAGGAAATAATGTAACAATTTTAATCTTCATTAAAATAATCCTTCGATTTCATTAATGATAATCTTATCTTCTTTAACTTCTTTAATAAAAACATTTTGTACGAAAGGAACACGGTAATTCTTTTTATCATTTTCTTTCTTAATTACAAGATTGTATCCATTACCATTTTCTTCCATTTCAGTTACAACACCTTTTAATTCGTCATTTTGATTGTATACCTCTTTACCAATTAAATCGCTAAAGAAATATACTCCTTCAGGAGCTTCGCCTCTATCTTCTTCTGAAATATATAAAAAGCTATTTTTATATTTTTCAACAAGATTAATATCTTCTAAATCTTTAAGTACAACAAGTATTCCTTGCTTATAGTCTTTAGAATATTTAACTGTTACAGGAATATATTCATCCTTATATCCAATATAAAGCTTAGATCCTTCATAGAAGCGATCAAAGTCAGTTATAACTTGAAGCTTTAATTCACCTTTTAAACCATGTGTATTTAAAATACGAGCAACTTGATAATATTTCATATTTTAGTCCTCCGTTTCTAATAACATTATATTAGACTTTTAAGATTTAATCTACTTTTTTTATTTTATTTTGATTTAAAGATAATAAATAACAATTTATTGGTAAATCAGTATGACGCTTTACATACTCCTTGTAAATTGCAAGTTGACGCTTATATTCTTCATGTTCAGCATTTGATAATTTATAATCAATAATATCTACATGATCATCATATACTGCAAGTAAATCAATTATACCGTGATATTTAACATTATTATCTTCAAACACAAATTCATGTTCATGATAAGTATTAGCTTTACTAATATTTTTCATCAAATCATTATTTAAGATATCTGTAACCTTATCTTTAAATTCTAAATCTATCTTAGATAAATCAGGGTTCTTAAAATCAATACTTTCCATTACCTCATGGAATTTTGAACCATATTCAAGAATAAAGCGTGTAGATTCATCTGTTATTTCATTAATAGTTTTTGAAATATGGCTTGTTTCAACAACATTAGAATCAAATGAATATGTTTTATAAGAATATGGTCCATTATCTTTAATATTAATTTCTTTATTATTATCCATATAATCATGTGTTAAATTTATAGTCTTTATATCAACATCAATTGTAGGATAACCACTTGATAATCTATACATATTAATAAGTTCACTAAATTTTGTGATTTTATTAGGCATTAGCTTAAGTTCATTTAATTCAATCTTAGGATAAACAAGTACCATTTCTTCCTTAGCACGAGTAAGTGCAACATAAAACAATCTAATACGCTCACTTAATGTTGCTTTCTCAGAATAATAATTATTTAAAATAGCTTGTGCTGTTTTTCTTAAGCCTTCACTATTATCATCTTTTACAAAAGCAGGAAGATATATTGCATAATCGCTATCAAATCCATAATCATGTTTGCAATCTTCAAGATTTGGGCCATGATCTAAATCAAGGAAATAGCATACTGCAAATTCTAGTCCCTTTGATTTGTGAATATTCATAATCTTTACACCCGGATCATCAGAATGATCAAGTGAATAATTCAAATTCGAATCACTATTTAATGTATCATCTATATAATCAGAAATAGTAGTAAAATGATATCCCATTTTAGATAATGATTCAATCATATTGAATATATATTCAACCTCATGCATACTCTTATTAATTGAACCCACCTTATTTAATTCTTTAAAGAAATTAAAAGATTCAAGAGCTGTATTATATATTTGTGTATTTGAATATTCATCAATAAGATTAGCTAATTCTTTTAATTTAATTGAAACCTCATTATCTAAATTCTTACTCATAACTATATCGAATGTATAATTATCACTATATTTATCTTTAAGTAAGAAGCTTCTATATATTGAAAGAACAGCATGCCAATAAGATGCATTATTCTTAACTTCATTATGTAATAAGTAAGTTAATGAAATACCTTTTATAATTGAAAAAACTGTACTAAGCAAACTAGATTCAGTTACATCTTCATTCTTATTAATTGATACAGGAATATTAAAGTGCTGTAATACTGCTTCAAGAGTTTTAAACTCCTTAGATCTATCACAAATAATACAAAAATCTTTAAATTCTATAGGACGTAAACCTTTAGTATCTTTATCAATATTATATTGAACTGTTTGTTTATTCTTAATACGTTTTAAAATATCTTGTGCAACAATAAAAGCTTCTATTTCATCATTATTAAAGCTTGAAGCTTCTTTTTTATCATAATTAAGAATCTTCATATTATAATCACGATTAGCTTCTTTTTCTGTATATAATCCACCATAAATCATTTGATGTGATTCTTCAAATCTAGCATCTCCATGATCTTGAGTCATAATTACACTAAACATATTATTGATATTGTTTAAAACTTCAGAACGAGATCTAAAGTTTTGAGTCATATCAATACGTAATCCTTTAGCATTTTTAAAATCAATTAATTTGTTCTTAACCTTACCTTGATGCTCGTTATCTTCCTCATAAAGCTTATCATAGGTATCATATTTCTCTTTAAAATTATTAGGATTAGCATGTCTAAAGCGATAAATAGATTGTTTAATATCACCAACCATGAAAAGATTATCATGTGATATTAAACTCATAAACTTTTCTTGCATATCAGATGTATCTTGATATTCATCAATTAAAATTTCTTTATATTGATTTTTAACTTCTTCACATATATCTTTATTATTTTCTAATAATTGAATACTCATACGAGCAATATCAGAATATTCAAATAGATTTAGACTTCTTTTAAATTTATTAAGTTCATCATAATATTTAATAATAATATCTTTAAATAAATCTATAAACTTATCATTTAAAGAAATATCATTAATAATATTTTCTTTATAAGCTAAATCCTCTTTATATTTTTTTATTGAATCTTTAACATTATCTAAAAAGTTTTTTTCTTCTTTAGTTTGTTCAATTCCACATTTTTTATTTCTAGTTTTAAATTTATATTTTAAAATTACATCATTAAATGTTTCTAAATCAAATCCATCTACAAAAAATGATAATACATTTTCTTTTAAATGATCAGCTTGCCCAATATCTGTAAATACATCAAGTAATTTTGTCATATCAGTTAATATATTTAATGCTTGATCAGTTAAATATTCATTATATTTATCTGTAATAAATGTATTAAATTTTTCTTTATTATTTGGATTACAAATATCATCTAGTTTAGAAATAGGATTATATAAAAGATCTAATCCTTTTATTACACTAAGAATTTTATCCACAGCTTGATCAATAGATTTAGTTGTATAAAAAGATAAATATTCTTTAAATATTTGATTATCATTTTTTAAATATTCATTAAAAATATTCTTTAGAATTTCAACCTTTTTAACACTAATTGTAGTTTCTTCTACAATAGATATATCTTGACCTAGTGATAACATATAAGAATATTTCTTGCAGAATGATAGGGAGAAAGAGTCAAATGTTGTGAAATAAGCTTGTTCAAGAGAAGGAAGATATTTTTTTAATTCATCTGATTCACTAAGCTTAGTTTTAACACGAGTTTTCATTTCGTTTGCGGCATCTTTAGTAAATGTAAGAACTAATAATCTAGTTGGTAATACACCTGATTCAATAATTCGTTTAATACGTTCAGTTAAAACGGCAGTTTTACCCGAACCAGCTCCAGCACTTACTAAGACATTTTTTCCCCAATCTCTTAATGCTAGCTCTTGGCTAGGATTTGGTATAAACGCCATATTATTCTTCCTCCATTTCTTCTAATTTTTCTTTATTAGCCTCGGCCTTTTCTTTTTCATAAGCCTCTTTTAAAATTGATTTAAATGGCTTCTTAGGCAATATTTTAATATCATTATTTTTCATATAACAAATATCCTTCATAGTGCAATATGAACATGCTATATGATCAAAACGAGATGTATTTACCTCATCATCGTCTTTAGCATCTTCTTTAAAATCTTTATCTATTGCACATGGTCTAATTTCAAATTCTAATGAATTAATATGAGTAATTAATTCTTCAATCTTATTACGTGCAACTTCAATTAAATCTTTAAATTCAGATTGAGCTAATACTTTATTTAAATCTTGTGGATGAAAACCTGTTTTAGTCAAACGTAGAGAAATATAATTACCTACAGAATTATTTGTATCATAATCATTAGATAATATTGATAAATCTTGTTCTTCAGCACTTGTAAATCCTTTTAGTTTATATTCTTTATCTTTTTCATTATATTTCTTTACTTTAAAATCAAATAATTGAAGATATATACCCATATAATGAATATTTGGATTTTGAGAAGATATTAAATATAGATATACTGGTAATTGTAAATTAAATCCATCCTCAATATTTAAAAGATTATTTTCTTTAATATAAGTTTTATAGTCGATTACAGCTACATACTTAGTATCTCCTATAGTTTTTAAATATTGCTTATCAATCTTACCATCGAAAATAACTTTGCCATCATGAAGAACTACCTTAATATCTTCTTCTGTTTTAATCTCATCAATTTTAGAATTTAATTCTTGCTTATTATTAAATTCAATAATTTCTTTAATATAAGCATCACTTCTATCTAAATAGAACTTATCTTCTAAAGTAAGCTCTTGTTTAGCATATATTTCACTAATCATTTTTTCTTTTGAAGATTCATAATCAAAATTTTCTTTATCTTTTTCAAAGAATTCTAAGATACCATGAGCATATGTACCAAGCCTAGAAGCTAAAGTTGATTCATATTCATCAACTTTGAGAATATATTTTAACAAATATGAATAAGGGCAACTATAATAAGTATCCATCTTTGTATAGCTTAATTTTAAAGGACCTTTAACGTACTTATCAAAAGTATCTTTATCTATACCTGTAAATTTATTATCATATGTACAATAATTTAAACCAGAATAATAATGATTATCTAATGTTTCATTTTTAGTGTTAAATGAAATAAATTCATCCATTGACTTACTTAAATATAAATCATCAGCTTCCTTATCCACACCAAACAATCTTTTCTCTTTAATCACATTCATTTTTAATTCATCAACAAGTGGAGAAATAATCATTTTATTAAATGAATGATGGCTAGAATAAGTAATAACTAAATTAGAAATATTGCATAGACTAGAAATT
>JAEEGL011891916.1_pt1 | contig 10940 bp, 7 predicted proteins | sample 9134231 | NCBI WGS metagenome assembly JAEEGL01 (sample SAMN16246548, study PRJNA631951) | gut metagenome | biome: gut microbiome; feature: rumen; material: fiber-attached | host: Bos | place: Iran: Karaj | collected 2018-10 | reverse complement strand
TGATACCGAGAGTCTTCTCTATATCCTTTCTCATTTCCTCGCTCCATGCCTCCGCTCCGAAGATGCCGGCCTTGAGAGGAATATCGTCGGGACCGTAGCCCAGTTCCTTAATCCTTTCACCGAGATATGCAGCATAGCTGGGTGTGCAGCAAAGGATCGTAGCGGAAAGATCCATCGCAAACATTATCTGACGATCGGTGTTACCGGAGCTGATGGGAATAGTAAGTGAACCGACTTTGTGTGATCCGCCGTGAAGACCCGCACCACCTGTGAAGAGTCCGTAGCCGTATGCCACCTGCACTACATCCTCGTTTGTTGCACCTGCTGCCGTTAGAGCTCTTGCGCAGCAGTCCTCCCAGAGGTCTATATCGTGCTGGGTGTAATACGCCACCACTCTCTTTCCGGTGGTACCTGATGTGGAATGGATACGCACGCACTCACTTAAAGGTCTTCCCAGAAGCCCATAAGGATAAGCATCACGAAGGTCTGCTTTTGAGAGGAACGGAAGCTTGTGCAGATCGTCAACCGACTTGATATCATCGGGAGTGACTCCCTTTTCCTCCATCTTTTTACGATAGTAGGGAACATTCTCCCATACACTTTTTACCTGTTTGACGAGCTTTTCGCTCTGAATCTCCCTTATCTTCTCATAAGGGGCGCACTCAATTTCTTCCTGATAGTAACGTTCCATGATGTCCCAGGTGCTCCTTTCGGTGATTTTATGGTTATGCTGACTGTTTTCCCAGTTCAAATGCTTTCTTGTTCATCTCCAGGAATTTGGCGGGAACATTTGCTTCAAGAGAAGCCATCCACGCCTCTTCCGGAAGGTCAAAATAATGTGAGAGCCTTCCGAGCAAAACGATGTTGACAGCCTTTGCACTGCCGGCCTGCTTAGCAAGCGACAGGCAGTCTATAGCGTCTATTTTAGCGCCGGCATTTTTTATCTTATCTGCCAGATCCTTTGGATAATCCTTTGCTCCTATAATGACGGGCATCGGGTCTATCTGCTGGATGTTGGTAACTATCTGACCATCCTTTTTCAGATAGGGAAGCCATCTTGCCGCCTCGAGCATCTCGAATGACACGATATAGTCGGCCTGGCCTTCGTCGATCACAGGGGAATACACCTTATCGCCGTAGCGCACGTAAGTCACAACGCTTCCGCCTCTCTGGCTCATTCCGTGCACTTCCGAAACCTTCACGTCATATCCCTGTGAAAGGAGAAGGTGTCCCAATATCTTACTTGCCAGGAGCGAGCCCTGTCCGCCCACTCCCACTATCATTATACTTTTAGTCTCCATCTCTTTATCCTCACTCTCCGCTAAGCGCTCCGAATTTGCACAGCTGGGTGCATACGCCGCAGCCTACGCAAAGCGTCTCATCTATCTCTACTTTGCCGTCCTTCATAGAGATGGCCGGGCAGCCTATCCTCATGCAGGATTTGCATCCAACGCACTTTTCCCTGTCACACTTGAGCGGTCCGTTGTGCTTAACGTATTTAAGCAGAGCGCAGGGGCGTCTTGATATGATGACCGAGGGAGCTTCTACCGCGAGCTCTTCCTTGATCACTCTGTCGCACTCTTCCAGATTGTAAGGATCTACCACTCTCACCCTCTCGATTCCCATAGCTTTGACAAGGGCCTCGAGATCGATCTTTCCTGCGGGGTCTCCCTTGATGTTGTAGCCGGTGGTGGGGTTCTGCTGATGTCCCGTCATGCCGGTTATGGAATTGTCCAGGATGATCACTGTAGAATTGGTCTGGTTATATGCAATATTTGCAAGGCCGGTCATGCCGGAATGCATGAATGTGGAATCGCCGATAACCGCTACTGTCTTTTTCTCTGCTTCCGCTCCACCCACTTTGTTAAAGCCGTGAAGTGCACTTATGGATGCTCCCATGCAAAGGGTCATCTCGATGGTCGAAAGAGGGGGAACCGCACCGAGGGTGTAGCATCCGATATCTCCGAGCACTGTGCACTTGTTCTGCTTAAGCGTGAAGAAAAGGCCTCTGTGAGGGCATCCCGCGCACATAACGGGAGGGCGTCCGGGGATCTCATCCTCCACCTTGTAACCGGCCTGCACTTCTTTTCCGAATGCCTTTGCGATAAGATTCTGCGAGAATTCATCGCAGATGGGAAGAAGGTCTTTACCCTGCACTTCTATTCCCAGAGATTTAACATGATTCTCTATTATGGGGTCCAGTTCCTCAACAACATAGAGCTTGTCCACCTTAGCCGCAAAGTCTTTAATAAGCTTTACCGGAAGAGGATTTACCATTCCCAGCTTAAGGACGCTGACCGAATCTCCGAACACTTCCTTCACATACTGGAAAGATGTGGAAGAGGTGATGATACCGATCTCTTTTCCGCCCTCAAAAACCTTGTTTATAGGAGCGGTCTCGGCATATTCGCGAAGCTTCGCCGTTCTCTCTTCAACGAAAGGATGGCGTTTTTTTGCATTACCGGGCATCATAACGTACTTTGCGATGTCCTTCTCGTACTCCTTTTCGGGTACCACGCGGCCTGATACCGTCACCGCCGACTGGGAGTGCGCCACTCTTGTGCACATCTTTATAAGAACGGGAGTATCGTATTTCTCGGAAATATCAAAAGCAAGCTTGGTGTATTCCAATGCCTCTTCGGAATCCGCGGGCTCTATCATGGGAACCTTGGATGCTATGGCATGATATCTGGAATCCTGCTCATTCTGTGATGAGTGCATTCCGGGATCGTCCGCAACCAGCACCACCATTCCTGCATTTACTCCGGTGTATGACATGGTGTAGAGCGGATCGGCTGCCACGTTAAGTCCCACGTGCTTCTGCGCACAGAATGATCTCCTGCCCGCAAGGCTTGCGCCAAAGGCTGCCTCCATTGCCACTTTCTCATTAGGAGCCCACTCACAGTAGATCTCGTCATATTTTGCTGCTTCCTCGGTCACCTCTGTGCTGGGTGTTCCCGGATAACTGGAAATAAAGCAGACTCCGGCTTCGTACAAGCCGCGCGCTATAGCCTTATTTCCGAGCATAAGCTGTTTTTCGTTTCCCATTACGGTAAAAACCTCCAACCTGCAATTAATCTAATTTGCGATTTTACGATTTAACGCTTTACTGTCAAAAAGTACTATCTAATAATATATATGAAATCATCGGTAAAATCAATTGTCACATATTACATCTTTTTACATGCCAGTTACATTTTTACACACCGGCTATTTCTTCTTGCCGGTAACATCCCTGCGTTTTTTATTTTCGGCAGCATCCATGCTGATACCGATCACTATTCCGGCGAACATGGCCACCACGAATCCAACCCAGATATGACCGAGGGCGATGCCCAGGATGATACCTCCCACCACTCCGATGAGAATGTACAGTCCCAGCCAGCTTGAGCGCTGCTTTGTGACGGAATAACGTTCCATGGCACCGGCCTTTACGGAGCTGCCTTCCCTGTATACAAATCCCGCTTTCTGGAGAGCATGTATGAAATCGGTGTTGTCATTGGGGCATTCCGCGGATATCTCATAGATATTCCCGTGAAGAAATGCCCATTCACGCATCATCTTTAGCACATTAGGGCCATGACCGCGATGCCTGTAGAGCGGAAGCAGTTCCATAGAAATGGGGATCGTGCCTTTTTCCTTCGGTCCCTCAAAAGAAACCCAGCCGATCCTGGTGTCGTCTCCGCCTATTTTGAGATAGATATCCCATTTTGAATTCCAGATATCTTCTTCGTTGGTGGGTTTCACCATCATGTCACCCGATTTATATCCGAATTTTCCTTTATCCATAGCAATCCTCATTCTGCGTTCGGTAATCCCTGCTGTGCCTAAAACACCAGATAATATTATACTCCCAAACCGCCTCTTAGTATATAGGCGAATAGCTGATTTTCTCATTTCACCCCCTGATAATTCACTTCTTACCACCGATTTTTTACCTCTTGGCTAAAAGGTATTTATTTATCCCGGGGATTGTGGTTATATATACTCATGAACAGCTTAAAGGTAAAAATTGAGATCGATCCGGACATTAAAGACTGTGAAGTCACGATCAGATGCGCAGAAGTCGACAGCTCCGTTCTCGGGATCCAAAAGCTTATCACCGAGGCGGGGAGCATGCGCGGACAGATCAGCTTCTTTAAAGATGATGCGGAATTCTTCTTCCCGGTAAACAATGTGCTTTTCTTCGAGACGGACGGCGGTCATATCTGGGCCCATACCGCCAATGACGAATTCGAAGTAGGATACAAGCTTTACGAACTGGAAGAGCTCCTGCCCGCATACTTTATGAGGATCTCGAAATCCACGATCCTGAACACTCACAAGGTTTATTCCATCACCAAAAACCTGACGGGTGCAAGCAAGATCGAGTTTTCGGGAACCCACAAGATCGTTTACTGTTCAAGGAATTATTACAAAGCACTTAAAGACGGTTTAAGACCGCAATAGAAACATTAAAGATCATAGAAAATGAGGAGATAAAAAATGAGAAACAGAGTAAAAAACATCCTTTCGGGCGTACTTCTTATCATACTTGCCACATGCCTTGTTCTGTGGAGGCTCGATGTATTCGCACTTCCCGACATTTTTGAGGGAGTAAAGATCTGGGAGATGATAATCGCGATCATCATGGTGGTGATCATTTTCCACAGCATACTGGATCTGGCATTCGGAGGCATCTTCTTCCCGCTGGCAATCCTTTGCATCATATTTGATGACGCGCTGGGCATAACAGCCATCACACCCTGGATCGTGCTTATCGCAGCGCTTCTTCTTACCATCGCCTTTGAAAAGCTTTTTCCGTCCCACTGGATAAAAAGGCATTTTAAAAAGGCGGTAAACGAAAATATCAATGTGGAATTCCATGAGGATGATAACCGCCGCCATCATTCATCGGGAGAATATGTTAATTCCTCATCCGATGACAGTGAATATGTCTATCATTCGATAAGATTCGGATCAGGCTCAAAATACGTCAACTCAAAGAACCTCAAATCCGTAAACCTTGACTGCAATTTCGGCGAACTCTCGACTTACCTTGACAAGGCGGAAGTGCCCGAAAAGCAGGTTGAGATCAATGCAAAGGTTGCCTTCGGCGAAATAAACATTTACATCCCCAGAGACTGGAAAGTGATCAACAAGGTAGCCGTTTCAATGGGTGACTGTGATGACAGGGCATCCTCAATTCCCGGCGTGGAAGACGGAGTAACCTGCATCATCACCGGATCCGTATCTTTCGGAGATCTGCAGATCGTGAAGGTGTAAGAGCTGTCCGATTGATTTGATTAATCCTGAGATTCGATCACTTGATCATTTCTGCTTGAAAAATTAGCACCTATATGCTATCCTTTTGACAAAGGAAAGCCGTGAGAGCGGCTGACCTCAAAGAGTGATTTTTATGCTACTTCGTAGCACTGCCGTCACTGTTGCAGTCAGTGGCGGCTCTCTTTTTGTCTTTGTGTAGATCATACACAAATCTTATAAGAGATAAGAGAAACGTTAAAATCCTTACGATTAAAACTGTCATCTCCATATGCCTCGCCTCCTTTCGATTGGATTTTTACCTCCTTTCGTCGGGTTACGAGGTCAGCCGCCTTGGTTCTCACGGTTTTCCATGTGCGATACTATATCAGAGATAAGTACATGATTCAATACATGTAAGCAAAAGTTTATAAAATCTTAATCAAGTCCGCAAGTGGCCAGTTTCGGCCACTTGCGGACACTTTTATTCACAAAAAAAGCGCAGCTTCGGCTGCGCTTTTTCTCATCGTTTTAACTCTGATTTTGTCTCTCGACGAGCTTGCCTCCGCAGTACTTTTCGCGGAGCCTGGGCTTGTCGATCTTTCCGGTAGGATTCCTTAATACTTCCGCAAAGATGTACTTCTTGGGTCTCTTGTATCTGGGAAGATCCACACAGAACTCTTCCATCTCTTCCTCGGTGAGGGTCTGGCCTTCGCGGACCTGGATGATCGCCGCTGCGATCTCGCCGAGTCTGTCATCGGGAAGTCCGATAACGGCTGCATCGTGCACCTTGGGGTTCTTCACAAGGAAATTCTCGATCTGAACGGGGTAGAGATTTTCACCGCCGGAAATGATTACATCTTTCTTTCTGTCTACAAGGAAGATAAAACCATCCTCATCTTCGCGGGCCATATCTCCGGTAAAGAGCCAGCCGTCCTTTAATATCTCATTCGTCGCCTCGGGGTTTTTGTAATACTCTACCATCACTCCAGGGCCCTTTACGCAAAGCTCACCGATCTCTCCCTGAGGAACCTTATTGCCCTCTTCGTCAACAATCTTTGTCTTCCATCCAAAACCTGCTTTACCGATTGCACCGACTTTGTTTACATTCTCCATTCCAAGATGTACACAGCCGGGGCCTGTAGACTCCGACAGACCGTAGTTGGTGTCGTATTTGTGATGAGGGAAGTACTGGAGCCATCTCTTGATAAGACTGGGCGGAATGGGCTGCGCACCGATGTGCATGAGCCTCCACTGGCTGAGCTTATAATCCTCGATCTTAAGCTTACCGGCATCAAGTGCTGCCAGAATATCCTGTGCCCAGGGAACCAGCAGCCATACTATGGTGCAATGCTCCTCCGAAACAGCCTTGAATACAGCCTCTGGGGAATGTCCTTTCAAAAGCACAGCACGGCTTCCCGAAAAGAGTGATCCGAACCAGTGCATCTTGGCACCTGTATGGTAAAGAGGAGGGATACACAGGAAATTATCGTCATGAGTCGTCTCGTGGTGCATAGCCTCCATTTTGGCCGACTGCATAAGTGCGGTGTGGATATGAAGGATAGCCTTGGGGAATCCTGTTGTTCCTGATGAGAAATAAATTGCGGCGTTATCTGTATCCTCAACAAGCACTCTGGGAGCGGCTGATGATGCGTTTGATACCTGACGGAAATAATCCTCCGCATAAGAAGGGCACTGATCACCCACAAAATAAAGGAGCATGCTCTTCTTTATCTTGGAAGCGATGTCCTCGATGCGTCCGATAAACTCGGGTCCGTAGAAAAGAACGTCCGAATCCGAAGCCTTGAGGCAGTAATCTATCTCGTTTGCATCAAAACGGAAGTTGAGAGGAACCGCAACCGCACCGGCTTTGAGGATTCCGAAATAGATAGGGAGCCACTCGAGGCAGTTCATAAGAAGGATCGCGCATTTCTGATTCTTCTTGATTCCCATATCTATAAGCATATTTGCTACACGGTTGGCCTTTTCGTCAAAGACAGACCATGTGATCTGGCGCCTGTAATATGAAGGAGATGTGGGCTGGATAAGCTCATATTCCTTCCATGTAACACGCTGCTCTTCGGTGATCTCGGGATTGATCTCAACAAGGGCAACTTCATCGCCGTATAATTTGCTGTTTCTTTCGAGTAAATCCGTAATGGGCATTTACTTAATTCCTCCTCTTTATATCATCGCTTTAAAGCACTAAATTAAAGAATACAGTTTTTCCGTGAAAATGTCAATATAAAGAGCTTTTCACAGAAAAGCCGCGGGAGGTTCAGCTCCCGCGGCAGTAAAATGATATCCTGATCTCGTTTTGTGATCACTGTTTTACGGAATTGAGCTCGAGCACCTCAAAGCCGTCCGCCTTACCTTTAAGCTTGATGGCAGCTCCCAGGGAAGTGCAGGTTATCCTGTCACCGAGTGCATCTGCCACCGCCCGACTTATGTAAACCTTTCCTCCCGGAGCATTCGCTTCAAGACGGGCAGCCGTGTTGACCGTATCTCCGATAGCTGTATAATCCATATGCTTCTCGGCGCCCATATTTCCTACAACTGCAGAGCCGAAATTGACACCCACGCCGACTCGGAGCTCTTCACCTATCTCAGCCTTGAGCTCATCGGATACTCTTTTTGCGCCTTCCACTATTCCCATTGCGGTTTTTACAGCTTTGTAAACAGCATCCTCCTGCGGAAGCGGAGCTCCCCAGAATGCCATCATGGCATCGCCCACGAATTTATCAAGAGTTCCTTTGTTCTGTTCAACACAGTCACTGGCCATTGTGAGGTATTTATTCAAAATGAACACGACCTTCTCGGGGTCGAGCCTTTCCGACATGGTGGTGAACCCGCGCACATCTACAAAAAGCACTGCTATATCGCAGGTCTTTCCTCCAAGTGAAAGGCTTTCCGTGCCCTCTTTAAGTATCTCCTTTACGATCTCCGGAGCCACGTATCTTTCGAATGTTCTTGTAACGCGCTGCTTCTCCAGGGCGGACCTGACATAATGGATCACGATCGATGCAATGTAAAGAATAAGCACTCCCGCAGGGATCCATAAAGGATGAAGTATATGCCCCTCAGAGCCTGTCTTCACATTGTAAAAAAGGAATGTGATCCCCACCCATGCCGCAATAAGTATGGCTGCAACGGGAGCAGACTTTTTGATATCCAGCTTCTGGAAAGCAAAGAAAGCAATAAAGCAGACAATAAACAGGATGACAGCCTGCGGAAGATCCCCCACTTCCTTCTTGTAATCCCCGGCAAGGAGCGCCTCAACCACATTTGCCTGGTATTCCACACCGTACATCTGCGCAGCGCGCTCTATAGGGGTAAAATACGCATCCTGCAGCCCTACGGCATAAGGTCCTATAAATACTATCTTCCCCGCATAATCCTCGGGATCCATCCTGCCACTGACCAGATCGGCAAAAGAGTACCCGTCATAATATCCTCCGGGAAGTGCTGAATAGGATATGTAGAAGAATCCCCGTGAACCGGTTTTGGGTGCTACAAAAGACCGGCCGGTTGCTTCGCAGTAAAGCCTTGCCGTTTCGTATGCCATGGAGTAAACGGTAGATTCCTTGTCAGGCTTAACAAAAAGCATGGCATGCCTTAATATACCGTCCGCATCATACATTGAATTGATATGACCCTGCACAGTCGTCTTTTTAAGCGCTTCGTACGGCTCGTCAAATGCCAGTACGGCATTTTTGTCAAAGTAAGTGCGGCCATTCTCGGTAACCAGTTTGGGCCCGATATTCGCAAGAGATGCAACCACCACATTCCCAAGCTTATCGGCCGCTTCTGCAAGCCTTGCATCTGCCTCGGGATCGGATTCACCTGTATATAACGTATCTATAGCAACAACTGCGGGTTTATTGGCCGGATCCCCGGCGAGCTTTTCGAGAGCGGAGGCCATGACATTCCTGTCCCAGCTTCCGTAAGGACCTATCTCCTCAAGCGTCTGATCGTCGATCCCGATAACTATTATCTGACCGTCAAGCGCCCTCGGCGACTGAAACCAGGCATCCTGCATCCACAGATCGAGCCTGGAGAGCACTCCCGCCGCGGCGATGAGAAGTGTCACCGCCGCAGATGCGAGAGCTGCGATAAGTATTTGATTGACTGTTTTGTTTTTGAAAGGCGCGTGCCGGAATAGTTGCTTTTGTGGTTCAGCCGTTTGAATTTCCATTATTGGTATTTCCGCCTCCGGTAGTTCCGTTGTTTACATTTCCATAGGTGGTATTTTCTCCTCCGGTGGTTCCGTTGTTTGTATTACCATTGGTGGTGTTTCCGCCGGTATTTCCGTTATCGGTGCCACCATTCGTCTTTCCGTTGTCGGTACCGCCACCATTAGTATTTCCACTGTCGGTACCGCCACCATTAGTATTTCCACTGTCGGTACCGCCACCATTAGCATTTCCACTGTCGGTACCGCCACCATTAGTATTTCCACTGTCGGTACCGCCACCATTAGCATTTCCACTGTCGGTGCTTCCACCATTTGTATTTCCGCTGTCGGTGCTTCCGCCATTTGTATTTCCATTGTCGGTGCTGCCGCCATTTGCATTTCCATTGTCGGTGCTGCCGCCATTCGTATCTCCGCCACCGGCGTTTCCGTTGTCGGCTCCGTTTTCATTATCCTTATTTGTCTCGGAGTCATCATGCGGGTCTTCATCATTCAGATCTTCATCATGCGGTTCTTCATCATGCGGCTCTTCATCCTGATGATTTCCGTCATCGTGATCGTTATCCGGCTCTTCCCATGATGAATCCTCATTACCTGCTGCGGATCCGTTCGGCTTTCTGCCTTCCGGTCTTCCGTAAGCCACATAGTGAGCAAGCAGTGCTTCCGGCGTCTTTCCGTATGAAGCTGCTATATCCGGATATTGGGCTGCATAGTAAGACGGATCAAAAACAGTCCCGTCTTTTAATGTAAATGTTCCGTCCGGGTTGGTCTGTGCTATCTCTGTCTTAGCAATATCTATCTGCTTCTGGAATTCATCCTTTTCGGGATTGGCGTTATCTGTATCTGCCTCGGGCTCCGTGATATTTTCATCCTGCTCTTCTGTATTGCCCGCTTTGGGCTTATCCTCTTCCTGCTGCTCTGCGGTCTCTTCCTCCGCAGATTTCTCATCCGCTTCCCCTGTATCATTCGTATCACCCGGTTCCTCGTCGCCAAGGCCCAGGATCCATTGCCTGTCCCAGCCGGTAGCCTTGATCACCTTATCCAGAAGCCCGGAATCATCCCTCAGGATCCTTAACACAAATTCGGGAAGTTCACGCTCTGTAATGGTTTCCAGCTCGAACATTATACTGTCGACCTTGCGGTCGTTATAAAGATACACCCTAAGGCGCTGAGCTGCATTAACGTCCGTCTCTTTCACTTCCCCGGTGACAGGGTTGGTTCCGACTATGTGGACATGTCCTTCCGTGAGGATCAGCTCTTCGACCCCGTTTTCAGCGCAGACATATCCCGAGGTGCCTCTTATTCCGGCAACCATTGTGGATGTGCGTATCTCAAAGCTCTCATTATCCTCCAATGGTTTATCCACCTCGAAGAAAAGGCTTCCCTTTGTAAGGTTAAGATCCAGATATTTTCCCTTCTGGGAGAACTCCGCACGGCTCTTTTCATTCATAGTGACAACCTTTGTGTCGTCAAGACCTATGGATGCAAGGCTCTGCGCCTCGGTATT
>JAEEGL011277389.1_pt1 | contig 10940 bp, 9 predicted proteins | sample 9134231 | NCBI WGS metagenome assembly JAEEGL01 (sample SAMN16246548, study PRJNA631951) | gut metagenome | biome: gut microbiome; feature: rumen; material: fiber-attached | host: Bos | place: Iran: Karaj | collected 2018-10 | reverse complement strand
ATGTCAACGATTTCAGCACCGCCGTCATGACCGAGGATTATTACGGCCGCGGCTTCCTCTATATCCTCAATATCCCGGACAACTTCGGCGATCTCTACCGCCTGCCCGCGCAGGTGCTCGGCGCGATCGGCAAGAATTTTGCGAGAAAAGGCAGGATGTTCCTCGCCGCGCCCGCGAAGTGCAATCTCTACCTCTATGACAACGACACCTTCGGCATCTATAACTTCGCCGAGTTCAAGTCGCCCGCCGAGCTCGTCATCCTCGGCGAGGAGTATGAGGGCTTCGAGGATCTGGAGACCGGCGCGCGGTATACAAAGCCCGTGCGCATCAACCCCGGCCCCGCGCGCTGGGGCGACTGCGCCACCTTCCGGCCGGAGCCGGTCGAAAAGGTGTACAATCTGCCCGTCGGGCCGGGCGGATACCGCTTCTTCAAGCTGATCAAAAATTAAAAAAAGCGCCGTACGGCGCCTAAAAAGGATCTTTATGGACTGTCAGACCGAAACCCCGAGCCTTCGCATCGAAGACGGCGATCGCCTGATCAGGGCCCTGACCGGGGACGACTTTCCCCTGCTTCTTCGCTGGCTGACGGATGAGCGGGTGCTGGAATTCTACGCCGGGCGGGATGTACACTATACGCCGAAGCTGCTTGTCGAGCACTACCGCGAGCCGCTCCCGGACGGAATCCGCCTGATCCTCGAATACAGGCATGTCCCTATCGGATACGGACAGGTCTACCGGGTGCAGGGCGAGATAAACAAAGAATACGATTACCCCGACACGGGCAGGATCGTCTACGCCATGGACCAGTTCATCGGCGAGCCGGAATACTGGAACAGGGGAATCGGCACCGCTTTCCTGCGGATCGTGGCCGCCTGGCTGAAAAACGAAAAGAAGGCCGAGCGCATCCTGCTCGACCCGCGTCAGAAAAACCCGCGTGCGGTCCGCGCCTACGAAAAAGCCGGATTCAGGATCATCAAAGCGCTGCCCGCGCATGAGCGCTTTGAAGGGAAAGACGAGGACTGCTGGCTGATGGAGAAAGAATTGTAAAAAAGTGCCGCTTGTAAGCGGCACTTTTTATTGTTGCTCGGGTTTTTTATTTTGCGCTGTCCTCGATTTTCCCGTCCGGTTCGCGGCGGAAGCGGGAGACGAACGCCCAGCCGAGCTCGCGCTCGGCGGGATGCACCTCATGCGCCTTGCCGTGCATGAGCAGGAGATTGTAATAATCGAGGCTCGGATCGTTGTCCGCGAAGAACGTATGCTTTCCGTAGCTGTGCGAAGGATGCGCGGGATCGGGGAAGATCGTCTCGATCTTCTGTCCCGGCACGCCGACGCTGTCCGGCTGCAGGCCTTCGACGGAGGGCGCCTGCTCGATGCCGTTGAACTTCTTCCAGAAGTTGTAGGAAAGCTCCTGATTGCCGCCCGGCCCGATCGGATACTCGCTTTCGCGCGTGCCGTAGAAATACATGACCGGCATTTTCAGGCCCTTCGTATTCTTCGCGAGCGCGCTGTCGAGCGCCTTGAACATCATTTCCGGGTCGTTGCCGCGCGGTCTCGGCGGCGCGGTGCGCTGCTCGCCCGGTACGGGGACCGGCGTCAGATACGGTGCCGCCATCCCGAGCCGCATGCGGCCCATCGCCGCATACGGGAACGCGCTGTCCACCGGGAAGATCGCGGCGATCTGCGCGGGATGATGCATGGCGTAGGTCATCGCCATGCCTGCGCCGTTAGAAAAGCCGGAAAGATAGATGCGCGAGGTATCGATCGGATATTTTTTGCACAGATACGCGATCAGCGCCTCATAATAGGCCATATCGTCGGCCTGCGCGGGATCGAGTGCAAGATTCCAGCCGTAATGGTTCGATGCGAAGGTGTAGACCGAAACAAAGCCCTCGCGCTGTCCGATCTCGTGGATCTTGATCATGTCCGCGGCCTTCAGCGGATTGTCCGACATGCCGTGGCTGAAGATCACGAGCGGCACTTTTTTGTCCTGCGCGCGAACGCAGTCCGGGCAGTGCTCGATCCAGCTGTGGGCCATGCCGCCGTTGTCGCCGAGGCGCGCGTCGTCGGTATGCCACTCGAAGCCGCACTGCTCGGGGATGATGCGCCGATCCACGTCGCCGTACGGCGATGTGTTGACGCGGCGGATCACATGGAAAAACTCGTCCCACGCGATCGCGCCCGCTTCGCAGTCGAGCGCGGTCTTTCCGCACACGCGCACGCGCTGCATGGCGTTATGGTCGCACACATATTTCCCGCCGCCGAGCGGCTTTGCGTCGTTTGCGGCGATATAGTAGGCCGCGGTCTTTTCGTCGCAGCCGAGAAGGTACGCGGGGACCGGCGAGCCGGTCGCCCTGGCAAGCACGTCGTCCGGAAGTCCCCCGCCGACTGTGCAGATCGCGGCGGCAAGGCCGTTTGTCGGATACAGCGCGGTCAGGATCTGCGCAAGGCGCGCGCCTGAGCCGACGCCGATCATATAATGCACGTCGCCCATGACGCGCCAGCCCTCGCTGTAAAAGCCCGAGGGCAGCGCGGAGGACGAGAACGCCTGCACAAAGCGCTCGTCCGGGGTCATCTCGGCTTTCCCCTGCGCGTCCCACTTCCCGCCGATCGGATTCGGGAAGCCGAGCACGCTCTTTTCCCCGTCGACGATGCGGGCAAGGCCCGCCTGCTCGATCAGGGCCACAACAGAGGCTTCGTCGTCCGCTTCACGCAGGACGGTGACGCAGGAGGATTTCCAGTTTTCGTCATACGCCCCGTCGGGCAGCGCAAGATAAGCGCTGCGCTGCCCGTCCGGGGTGGAGAATTCAACGAATTTCAGTCTCATATGCTTCAGCGAAACAGCATCGGCGCGAATTCACGCAGGCTGTAGCGGCATACGGTCAGCTCGTGATAGCCCGGATATTCGTAATAGATCGCGTGCTTGTAGCCCTTCGCGGTCAGGGTCTCGACCGTCTTCTTCGTGGCCGGAGCCTGCGGCTCATGGCTGCCGTTGGAAGCAAAGAGGACCTTGAGCTTGTCGTTGAGGAGGTCGATGTCCTCAAGCACGGAGGCCGCCGCGCCCTGACGCTGTGGATCGAGCCAGGTGATGATCGCGCCGAGATAGGCGAATTTGTCGAGGTTGCCGAGCACGATCTGCTGCGCCTGGAAGGAGCCCATGGAGAGGCCCGCCATCGCGCGGTTCTCGCGGTCGGTCAGGCAGCGGTATTTGCCCTCGATGAAGGGGATGCAGTCGTTCAGAAGCTCCTGCGCGAAGCCGGACTGGTTGCCTGCGTTGGAAGCCTCGTCCTTGAAGGCCCAGCCGGAATTCATCACGACCAGCATTTCCTTGCACTTGCCCTCGGCGATGAGGTTGTCCATGATGAGATGGGTCTTGCCCATGTCGATCCAGCCCGTCTCATCCTCGCCCGCGCCGTGCTGGAGGTAGAGCACCGGGTATTTCTTATCCGGATTCTCCTCATAGCCCGCCGGGGTATAGACCCAGCACGCCTTCCAGCGGCCGGTGTAGCTGGAGCGGTAATACTCCATGCGCAGATCGCCGTGCGGCACGTCCTGCATCAGATACCAGGCGCTGTCCTCGCCGACGGTCTCGAAGAAGTTGGCGGGCTCGCCGCAGGAGAAGCAGTAGGGCATCTGCGGGTTGGAAACGGCAGTTTCGGAGCCGTTGACATAGTAGCGGTGCACATGCGTGCCGGGCGCGAGGTCGAGATCGGCCGTCCAGTAACCGTCCTCATCCTTTGTCATCGGATAGACGTCCGGCATGGAGCCGCCGAGGCCGCGCACTTCCACGGTTTCGGCGTCGGGATTGTAATAGGTGATCCTCGTCTTGCCGTTCGGGAGCGTCTTGGCCGGCTGCAGCTGGGTATAGGTCTTCGGCATTTTGAAGGAGAAGCGCGGCGCGCCCTCCGGACGCTTTACCCTGCGGGTGAAGTTCGGCGCGAAATACAAAAGGGTCGAATTGACCGCCTGATTGTTGCGAAGCTCGTCTTTCATGCTCTTCCCCTCCTTTTACTTAAACAGACGCATGGCGAAATCGCGCGCGGCGAAGCGCCAAGTGTCCCACTCGTGGAAGCCGCGGTAAGCCTGTCCGTCCACATGATAGCCTTTTTCCTTGTACTCCTGCCAGTTGTACGGCATCTCGTCGCCCGGGAACTGACGCGGCGAGCCGAAGCCCTCGCGCAGGCCGCCGCAGTGGAACATCAGATTGATGCGGCTGTTGAACAGTTCACGATCCTTGAAGATCTCGGAATAATCGAAGGTGTGGCCGAAATACGCACCGTCGCGGGAGATGGGCATGATGTGGCCGGAGAAGCAGCCGATCCACTTGAAGAATTCCGGATATTTGAAGGCCGTGGTGTAGGAATAGACGACGCCCATCGAAAGACCGGCGATCGCGCGGTGGTCGCCGTCGGCGATCGTGCGGTATTTTTTGTCGATGAACGGGACGCAGTCCTTGACCAGAACGTCGCTGTAGTCGACGTTCTCGAATACGTCCTCCTCCTCCGTCGGCTTGAAGGCCTCGAAAGAGTTCATCACGACGATCATATCCTCGCACTTGCCCTCGGCGATGAGGTTGTCGAGGATGAAGTTGACCTTGCCCTGCCAGATCCAGCCGGTCTCATTTTCGCCGCCGCCGTGGTGCAGATACCAGACGGGATAGCGCTTGTCGGGGTTCTTCTCATACATCGGCGGGGTGTAGACCCAGCAGTTGCGGGTCAGGCCGCCGCAGACCTCGGACTTGTACAGGTCCATGCGAACGGTGCCGTGCGGCACGTCCTTGATGAAATAGAAGTCGTTCTCGGGGTCGGCAGTATCGCAGACGTTGAAGAAGGAGCCGCAGCCGTAGCCGAAGGGCACGCGCGGATTGAAGGTGCGCACGCCGTCCACGAAATACTCATGATAGTGGAAGCCGGGCTCGATGGCGTCGGGGCCGACGTCGACCGACCACCAGCCGTCCTCGCCCTTGGTCATGGCGTGACGGACCTCGCCCGGGAAGGTGCCGCCGAGGCCGCGCACCTCGACCGTCTTCGCATCCGGTGCGAAGAAGGAGAAGCGCATGCCGCCGTCGGGCAGCGTCACGGCGCCGTACGGCGCGGTGTAGGCTTCGCGTACGCGATTGCCCTGTGCGTCGACCGTAAGGCGGCTGTTGAACCGGTTCTGGTCGAAGACCATGACCGAAGAAAACAGCGCCTGATTCTCAAGATATGCTTTGTCCATTTTCGTCCTCCGTTCCTGATCAGTTTTTTGTATTTGATCTGCTTTCTATATCCTACCGCATTTTGGAGGATTCGTCAATCATCCGCAAAAACAAATGAGACATTTTTCACAATTTGTCTATATTTTCCCGCGAATCCCGATCTGTTCCGTGACAAAACGGGAAAAACATGGTATACTCGTCTCATACAACGTAAAAGGAGAAAAGAACTATGAATATCCGAAAGCCCTGCAATCTGGCCCGCATGTATGCCGGTCCGCAGCATCCGATCGACCTGTCCTGCCCCGAAGTCGGCTTCATGCAGGCCGTCTGCGCAAACGACGCGGACAAGGCCGTATCCTATTTCCGCGAAAAGAAGCTCTTTGACAACCTCGATCCCGTCATCGACGCGCCTTACGAGCGCTTTGTCGGCCTCGACGGCGTACGCCGCTTCGCCGAGGGCTTCAACGCCCGCTTCAACGCCGTCTCCTCCACCGTCACCCCGGTCATCCAGACCCGTTCGGGCGGCAGGGCCGTCCTTGAGATGGTGGCCAATTTCGTCGTGGACGGCGAAATCGAAGAGGTCCCGATGTTCGTCGTGGCCGATCTGCGCACGAAGGATCTTCTGGACGAAGTGCGCATCTACTGCCACTTCTCCTTTGTGCCGGGCCTTGAGGCCTACCGTGCGCCGCTGTTCCCGATCGCGCACCGCGAGATGGGCGATCCCGGCCTGATGACCGGCGCGCCGCGCGTCTATTATGAAGCGCTGCACCATGTCCCGAACGCGGATGTGGACCGCCTCGTCTCCATCTTCGGCGAAGGCTGCACCTTCGGCGGCTACGAGCCCTGGGGCCGCGAGGCCAACCACGGCGATCCCGCCCAGCTGCGCCAGAGCTACGAAAACATGTCCAAATACATCCCCTCCAAGGTCGCCATGCGCTACGAGACCCTCATCGACGACGGAAAGACCTGCGTCATCGAATGGGTGCACGTGATCTCCCGCCGCGGCCGCGAGGATCTTGCGCGCGTCGCGATGTCCGGCATCGCCGCCTATGAGCGCGGCGAGGACGGCCTTCTGTGTTCGATCCGCATTTCCGACTACGCGGGCTACGAGCGCACGATAGACTGGTCGAAGCTCCCGGTCACGCTGGAAGAGGCGCAGCAGGTCAACTTCGTCGAGACCTTCCCGGCCGGCGTCGGACAGAAGAAACAGTTTGAAAGAGAATAACATGGATCCGCGCGATTATGCCGATCCCGCCTGCCCCTTCGACGCCTCGGCCTGGCGCGAAAGCGCCTCTCCGCGCACGCCGAAGGCGCGGCTGTCGCTTGCGCCGATCCTTGAAAGATACGACGCGCACATGGCACGCGGTGAGAAAACCGAGGCAGGGCGCGTTCTCGAGGACGCGCTCGCCCTTGCGAGGCAGTGCGGCGACGAGAAAAGCGAGCTGTCGATTTTAAGCGAACTGATGGGCTATTACCGGCAGGCCGGATCGCCCGAGCGCGGACTGGAATCCGTGGAAAAGGGCTTTGCGCTGCTTGCCTCCCTCGGGCTCGAGGGCACGGCGACCGCCGGGACGATCCTTGTAAACGGCGCGACCGCGCTGTCCGCCGCGGGGCAGCCGGAAAAGGCGCTTCGCGCCTACGAACAGGCTTTCCGCTGCTTCGGACAGACGATCCCGCCCGAGGATGCGCGCTTTGCGGCGCTTTTCAACAACATGGCCGCGGCCTATGCTGCCGCGGGAAAGCCCGAGCAGGCCGCCGCGCACTACCGCGGTGCGCTCGCGGTGCTTGCGCATCATCCGGATAACCCGGACGCCGCCGTCACGCACATCAACCTTGCGCAGCTTTATGCCGGGACCGATCCGGAAAAGGCGGACGCCGAGCTTGCCCTCGCGATCGAGGCGCTCGACAGCCCGGATCTTATATGGAACGAATACTATGCCTACACCTGTCTCAAATGCGCATCGGCCTTTGCCGAATTCGGCATGGACGAGCAGGTGAAGGATATGCGGGAAAGGGCGGAGATCATCCATGAACATGCTGGAGATTGACCGCGCGTTCTATGAAACATACGCCGCGCAGGCGATCGCCGAGGCATTCCCGGATTATGCGGGACGCATCGCCGCGGGCCTTGTCGGCGCGGGCTCGGAGTGCTTCGGCTATGACGACGAGACCTCGCGCGATCACGACGTCTTCGTCGGCTTCCAGCTCTGGCTGACGGACGCGGACGAAGAAAAGATCGGCTTTCCCCTCTCCGCGCTCTACGACCGCCTGCCGCGCGAATTTATGGGCTTCGCCGCCGAACGGCGCAGCCGCATGGGCGACGGAAAGCTCGGCGTCAAGCGCATCGGCGATTTCTACCGGCAGTTCACCGGCTCCCCCGCCGCGCCGCAGTCGTGGCGGCAGTGGATGGCGCTGCCGTCCTACGCGCTCGCGCAGGCCGTCAACGGCGAGGTCTTCTCCGATCCGCTCGGCGAGTTCACGCGCATCCGCCGCGAGATCGCGTCGGGCATGCCGCGCGACGTACGGCTCAAAAAGATCGCGGCGCGCTGCGCGCTGATGGCGCAGTCGGGGCAGTACAATTACAGCCGCTGCCTCGCCCACGGCGAGGAAGGCGCGGCGCTGCTCGCGCTGTCGGAATTTGTGAAAAACGCCGCCGAGCTTGCGTTCCTTCTCGAAGGAAAGCACATGCCCTTTTATAAATGGGCTCTTCGCGCGCTGCGCGAGCTTCCCGGATATGCACCGCTGGAAGCGCAGCTTTCCGCCCTCCTTCGCGGGGACTGCGATCGCGCGCAGACGATCGAGGCCGTGTCCGCGCAGTTCATCGAAACGCTGAAGGCGAGGGATCTTACGGACGGAAACTGGGATTTTCTGGAGCCGCACGCCTTCGAGGTCATTGAGCGCATCGAGGACCCCGAGATCCGCGCCCTGCACGTGATGGAAGGATAGAGCCCTGCCTGCCGCCGGACGGCGGCGGTTCCGGCTTCCCGGACGGGACGATAAGAGAAAGAGATTTAGATTAAACCGGTGGATTCTATGCGTAAAAAACAGTTCTTCTTCATCCTTGCGGCGCTTCTTGCGCTGCTGTGTACGCCCGCGCGGGCGATGTTCTTCGGCCCGGACGAGCCCGGACTCGTCTATCGGCCGAAAAAAGCGGAAAAGGTCTTCTCCCTGCGGCTGGATCCGAAGGAGTATCCCGCCGTATACACGGATTTCGAACCGACGCAGGCGCAGCGGAAAAACAGCGACACCTTCCTTCTGCGCGTCAACCGGCTGTGCAATACCGTCACGGTCTATGTCCGCGGCGCGGACGGGCAGTATTCCGAGCCTGTCAAAGTCATGCTCTGCTCGGTCGGTTCCGGCACGCCGCTCGGCTTCTTCCGGACCTCGGACAAGTACGACTGGCATGAGCTGTTGGGCTACGTCTACGGGCAGTACTGCACGCGCATCACGGGCAGGATCCTTTTCCACTCCATCCCCTATCTGCGCACGTCCCCGAACAGCATGGAGAGCGCGCAGTACAACAAGCTCGGCACCTCGGCCTCCATGGGCTGCGTGCGGCTTGCCTGCGGGGATGCGTACTGGATTTATGTAAACTGCGCGTCCGGGACGCTCGTGGAATTCTACGACGATCCCGACCCAGGTCCGCTCGGCAAGCCCGAACTCATCGAGCTCGATCTGAACGATCCGAACGCGGGCTGGGACCCCTCCGATCCGAATGAGAAAAACCCGTGGGCGGGTAGCCCCGTCTACGCGCAGAAGCCGGACGACGATCTGCCCGCCATCCTCGGGATCCTGTAAAGGACAAACAAAATGGAATTTCCGATCTCTCTGCGCCTGGCCGTCGAGGCCGGCGCCGCAGCCGTACCGCCGGGAAAGCTGCAGAAAGCGGCCGAAGGACTGACCGCGCGCTATAAAACGCAGTCCGGGCAGGGAAAGCGCCTTGTCACGGATAAGACGGACGTCCTCGCCTATGCCGCCGTGCGCATGCCGGCGACCTTCGGCGCCGTATCGCAGGCGCTTGTCTGGATAAAACAGCTGTTCCCCGAGCCCGTGCGCAGCGTTCTGGACGTCGGCGCGGGCACCGGCGCAGGGATCTGGGCCGCAGACGCGGTCTTTGACACGCTGGAGGAGGCCGTATGCCTCGAACGAGAGGAAAACATGCTCGCCCTCGGCAAGTCGCTCATGCAGGACGCGGATCTTCCGCTTTCGGTGCGCTGGATCCCCGGCGACATGCGCGAAAAGCTCCCGGACGGGAAATACGATCTCGTCCTTGCCGCCTATGCGCTCAACGAGCTGACGCCCGCCGACCGTGCAGCCGTGCTCGGCGCGCTGTGGGCGAAAACGGGGAAACTGCTCGTGCTCGTCGAGCCGGGTACGCCCGCCGCCTTTTCGCAGCTGCGGACAGCGCGCGAAGCGCTCCTCTCCCTCGACGCGCATATTCTTGCGCCCTGTCCCCACGGCGAAGCCTGTCCCCTGCCGGAGGATGACTGGTGCCATTTCACCTGCCGCGTCGCCAGAAGCCGCCTGCACAAGCAGCTCAAGGGCGGCGACGCGCCGTTTGAGGATGAGAAGTTCGCCTACCTGGCCTTCTCGCGCGAGGCCTTCCCGCCTGCCGAAGCGCGCGTGCTGCGCCATCCGCGCATCGACGCGGGCCGCATCGGCCTGACGCTGTGCGCACGCGGCGGGATCGAAGCGCGCACGGTGACGAAAAAAGATAAGGATGCCTTCAAAAAGGCCCGCAAAGCGGACTGCGGCGACATGTTTTAAAATGAAATGCAGATAAAAGCTTCCGAAGCGCAAATCGCGCTTCGGAAGCTTTTCGTTTTTTCGGGGATACCAGGCCGCGTTTTTTTACAGAATGATGCAGATCAGGCCGCCGGAGCCTTCGTTGATGATGCGTTCGAGCGTCTGCTGCAGCTTGCCGCGCGCGGCGGCGGGCATGCGGCCGAGCTTCGCGCTGAGTCCCTCGGTGATCAGGTCGTGCAGGCTCTTGCCGAAGATATTCGAGTCCCAGATCCTGGCGGTGTCCTCGTCGAACTCATGCAGAAGATACCGGACAAGATCCTCGCTCTGCCGCTCGGAACCGACGACCGGCGAGACCTCGGTCTGGATATCCGCACGGATCAGATGGATGCTCGGCGCGCTTGCGCGCAGCCGTACTCCGAAATGGCCGCCCTGCCGCACGATCTCCGGCTGCTCGAGCGTCAGCTCCTCCTGCGCGGGCATGACGATGCCGTAGCCCGCCGCCCTCGCCTGCTCAAGCGCGGGCAGGATGCGGTCGTATTCGCGCTTGGACTCGGACAGCATGCGCAGAAGCGGCAGGATCTGCGATTCATCCGTGATCTCCGCGCCGGTCTCCTCCTTCAGGATCTCATAGTAGACCTCCCGCGGGATCTCCAGCGTCAAAACGGCGCTGCCCGTCCCAAGATCGACATGCGCAAGCTTCGCCTCGCTCACCAGCGCGCAGCCGGTCACGGGCGCCTGATCGGCGACAAGGTCTCGCATGCGGGAAAGGCCCTCGGCATAGCCGCGCAGCGCGCGGAAGATCTCCGCCTTGACCGGGTGATCCGCGGAAAGGCCGCCCGCCCAGGCGGGCAGCCGGACGCCCAGCTCCCGAAGCGGGAATTCATAGAGCACGCCGCGCAGGATCTCCCGGATCTGCGCTTCATCCAGCGTCAGGCAGTTCACCGTGCGGCAGGCGACGCCGTATTTCTCCTGCAGCGCCGCGCATACGGCTCTCGCCTGT
>JAEEGL010959110.1_pt1 | contig 10940 bp, 19 predicted proteins | sample 9134231 | NCBI WGS metagenome assembly JAEEGL01 (sample SAMN16246548, study PRJNA631951) | gut metagenome | biome: gut microbiome; feature: rumen; material: fiber-attached | host: Bos | place: Iran: Karaj | collected 2018-10 | reverse complement strand
ATTTTTGGACCGGTAGCAAGAGAGCTCAGAGAGAAGCAGTTCATGAAGATCGTTTCCCTGGCTCCGGAAGTATTATAGGAGGTTCGAAAAATGGCGATTGCAAAGATTAAAAAAGGCGACACAGTCAGAGTTATTGCCGGCGATGCCATCAAGTGCAAAGGCAAAGAGGGCAAGGTTCTCTCTGTTGACCACAAGAACGGCAAGGTTGTAGTAGAGGGCGTGAACAAGGTTCAGAGACACACCAAGCCCAACGCAGCTAACGCTAACGGCGGTATCATTGAAAAAGAAGCACCCATTTCCCTTTCTAACGTGATGTATCTTCACAAGGGACAACCCACCAGAGTCGGTGTGAAGACTGAGGGCGATAAGAAAGTCCGCTATGCAAAGTCAACCGGCGATGTGATCGATTAAGCAGAAAGGAGGAAGGGACTTTGAGCAGATTAAGAGATACTTATGAAAACGAGATCGTGGATGCCATGATCAAAAAGTTTGGTTATAAGAACCGTATGGAAGTACCCAAGATCAACAAGATCGTGTTGAACATGGGTGTCGGCGAGGCAAAGGACAACGCTAAGATCTTAGAGAACGCAATGTCCGATATGGAGACCATCGCAGGCCAGAAGGCGGTTATCACCAAGGCTAAGAATTCCGTAGCAAACTTCAAGATCCGTGAAGGACAGTCTATCGGATGCCGTACCACCCTTCGTGGTGAGAAGATGTATGAGTTTTTAGATCGTCTTGTAAACCTTGCACTTCCCCGTGTAAGAGACTTCAGAGGCGTGAACCCCAACGCATTTGACGGCAGGGGCAACTACTCCCTTGGTATCAAGGAACAGATCATCTTCCCTGAGATTGAATACGATAAGGTGGACAAGGTCAGAGGTATGGATGTAGCTATCGTAACAACGGCTAAGACAGATGAGGAAGCAAGAGAGCTTTTGCGCCTTTTCAATATGCCGTTTGCAAAATAACAGGAGGTAAATTCATGGCTAAGACTTCAATGAAAGTAAAACAGCAGCGTAAGCCTAAGTTCTCTACGAGAGCATACACTCGCTGCAGCATTTGTGGACGCCCCCATTCAGTTCTTAGAAAGTACGGAATTTGCAGAATTTGCTTCCGCGAACTGGCGTACAAGGGACAGATCCCCGGCGTTAAGAAAGCAAGCTGGTAAAAAAAGAGGAGGAAAGTAAAATGACAATGAGTGATCCGATTGCAGATATGCTTACAAGAATCCGTAATGCAAACACTGCAAAGCATGATACAGTAGACGTTCCTTCATCCAAAATGAAACTGGCTATCGCTGATATCCTTGTGGATGAGGGCTATATTGCAAAATATGATCTTGTGGATGACGGAAGCTTCAAGACCATCCGCATCACGCTGAAATACGGCGCTGACAAGAATGACAAGATCATCACCGGTATCAAGAGAATTTCCAAACCCGGTCTTCGTGTGTATGCCGGTAAGGATGAGCTGCCTAAGGTACTCGGCGGTCTCGGTTGTGCGATCATTTCCACCAACCAGGGTGTGATCACCGACAAGAAGGCTCGTGAGCTTCAGGTAGGCGGCGAAGTATTAGCATTTGTTTGGTAATTATAGTTTGAGAATAATATAGGAGGTACGGGCATGTCACGAATAGGAAGAATGCCAATCGCAATTCCCGCAGGTGTAACTGTGGATCTTGCAGAAAATAACAAAGTGACGGTAAAAGGTCCTAAGGGAACCCTGGAAAGAGTACTGCCTTCCGAGATGGAGATCAAAATGGAAGACGGCACACTGACCATCGCAAGACCGAATGATTTGAAGAAAATGAAAGCTTTACATGGTTTGACCAGATCCCTTCTGAACAACATGGTTGTAGGTGTTACGGACGGCTATGAGAAGAAGCTTGAAGTAAACGGTGTCGGCTACCGTGCAGCAAAGCAGGGTAAGAAGCTGGTACTGAACCTGGGTTACTCCCATCCCGTAGAGATGGAAGATCCCGAAGGTGTTGAGACAACAGTTGAAGGTCAGAACGTCATCATTGTAAAGGGTATCGATAAAGAGAAGGTTGGACAGTTCGCAGCAGAGATCCGCGACAAGAGAAGACCTGAGCCTTACAAGGGTAAGGGTATCAAGTATGCTGACGAGACCATCCGCCGCAAGGTTGGTAAGACCGGTAAGAAATAATAGATAAGGAGAGTGTGAAAATGGTTAGTAAAGTATCTAGACAAGAAGTCCGTGTGAAAAAACACAAAAGGCTGCGTAACCGTTTTTCCGGTACTGCTGAAAGACCCCGTCTTGCAGTTTTCCGCAGCAACAACCACATGTATGCTCAAATTATCGATGATACAGTGGGAAATACGCTGGTATCGGCTTCTACCCTTGAGAAGGATGTAAAGGCTGAGCTTGAGAAGACCAACAACGTGGATGCAGCAGCTTACCTCGGTAAGGTGATCGCACAGAAGGCTCTTGATAAAGGAATCAAAAATGTAGTATTTGACAGAGGCGGATTTATTTATCAAGGAAAGATCGCAGCTTTGGCTGAGGCAGCCAGAGAAGCAGGTCTGGAATTTTAAGGAAGGGAGACAGAATACATGAAACGTACAATCATTGATACAAGCAATGAGGAACTTACTGAAAAAGTAGTTGCCATCAAGCGCGTAACCAAGGTTGTCAAGGGTGGACGTAACATGCGCTTCACAGCTTTGGTGGTTGTGGGAGACGGAAACGGACATGTAGGCGCCGGTCTCGGAAAGGCGACTGAAATCCCTGAAGCAATCCGCAAGGGCAAGGAAGACGCTATGAAGAGAATGGTGACCGTAGCACTTGATGAGGTTGGTTCCATCACCCATGACAATATCGGCAAATTCGGCAGTGCTTCCGTGCTTCTGAAAAAAGCTCCCAGTGGTACCGGTATCATCGCAGGTGGTCCTGCCCGTGTCGTATGCGAGCTTGCAGGCATCAAGAATATCCGTACCAAGTCCCTTGGTTCAAACAACAAGCAGAACGTTGTTTTGGCTGCAATCGAAGGACTGAGCAGACTGAAAACACCTGAAGAAGTTGCTGCTAAGCGCGGAAAACAGGTTAGTGAGATTTTAGCTTAGTTAGGAGGCAGAAAAAATGGCAGATAAGACAATTAAGGTGACTTTGGTCAAGTCTCCCATCGGTGCGATTCCGAAGCACAGAAAAACGGTGGAGGCGCTGGGACTTAAGAAAATGCACAAGACAGTAGAGCTTCCGGACAACGCATGCACTTGGGGCATGGTAAACCAGGTGAAGCATCTTGTGAAAGTAGAAGCGTAAAGCGGGAGGTTAAAAATGGAATTATCAAATTTAAGACCTGCAGACGGTTCCAAGCATAATGACAACTTCAGAAGAGGTCGTGGACACGGAAGTGGAAACGGCAAGACCGCAGGTAAGGGTCATAAGGGACAGAAGGCTCGTTCCGGAGCACCCAGAATCGGTTTTGAAGGTGGTCAGATGCCTTTGTACCGCAGACTGCCCAAGAGGGGATTCAAGAACAGGAATACAAAGGAAATCGTAGGCATCAACATTTCAATGCTTGAGCGTTTTGAGAATGGTGCAACCGTAGATGTGGAAGCATTGATCTCAGCTGGCGTGGTAAAAGACACCCGTGATGGTGTCAAGATTCTCGGAAACGGAGAACTTACCAAGAAGCTTGATGTAAAAGCAAATGCCTTTTCCGCAGCAGCAAAGGAAAAGATTGAGGCTCTTGGTGGAACAGTAGAGGTGATCTAATGTTACAGACTTTGAGAAATGCCTTAAAAGCAAAAGAAGTTAGAAACCGTCTTCTGTTTACCCTTGTGATGCTTGTGGTAATCAGATTCGGTTGTCAGCTCCCGGTACCGGGGGTTGACAGAACCTTCTTTAAGAGTTGGTTCGAGCAGCATTCAGGCGATGCCTTCAACTTCTTTGATGCTTTTACCGGCGGTTCCTTTTTGAACATGTCGGTATTCGCCCTGAACATTACCCCGTACATTACATCTTCCATTATCATGCAGCTTATGACCATTGCAATTCCGAAGCTGGAGGAGATGCAGAGAGACGGAGAAGACGGGCGTAAGAAGATCGCAGCCATCACCAGATATGTGACGGTGGGATTGGCTTTGATCGAATCCACGGCTATGGCTATCGGATTCGGACGCAGCGGCCTTCTGGCAGGTGATGCAGTTGCACTTGATTACATCTGTGTAATCGCAGCACTGACAGGCGGTGCAGCATTTATCATGTGGATCGGTGAGCAGATCACGGAGCACGGTGTTGGAAACGGTATTTCCATCGTTTTGACTATCAACATCATTTCCAGAATGCCTAACGATCTGAAAGTTCTTTACGATCAGTTCGTAAAGAATGCGGAAACGGTAACCATGTCCGTTATCGCAGCCATCGTGATCATTGCGATCATTCTGGCAACTGTAGTTTTGGTTATTCTGCTCAATGACGGTGTGAGAAAGATCCCCGTCCAGTATGCAAAGAAAATGCAGGGCAGAAAGGCCTTTGGCGGAAATTCAACCCATATTCCCCTGAAGATCAACACCGCAGGCGTTATTCCGATCATCTTTGCATCTTCCCTGATGCAGTTCCCGATCGTTATCAGCCAGCTGGTAGGATACGAGGGAGGTACCGGTGTGTGGGCACAGATCCTGCAGGGTCTGAACTCCAATAACTGGTTCAATCCTTCCCTTCCTCAGTACAACCTGGGACTTTTGGTATATATCCTTCTGGTGATCTTCTTCGCTTACTTCTATACCTCCATTACCTTTAATCCTTTGGAGGTATCCAACAACATGAAGAAGCAGGGTGGATTTATCCCCGGTATTCGTCCCGGTAAGCCGACGACGGATTATCTGAACAATATTTTGAATTATGTTATTTTTATCGGTGCTGTCGGTCTGGTACTGATTGCGATCATCCCGATCTTCTTTAACGGAATGTTCGGTGCAAACGTATCCTTCGGCGGAACCAGCCTGATCATTATCGTCAGCGTTATCCTGGAGACCATCAAGCAGATCGAGTCTCTGATGCTGGTGAGAAATTACAAGGGCTTTTTGAATGCATAAAAACAAAACAGAGTTGGGGTAATGCGCTAGCATTGTCCCCAACTTATTGTTGCCTGTAAGGGCAATTATCAAACATGTAAGTAATGGGGGATCCCCAGGAACAGGAGACAAACATGAAGATCATAATGTTAGGCGCTCCCGGAGCGGGTAAAGGAACACAGGCAAAAAAGATTGCGGAGAAATATGAGATCCCGCACGTTTCCACCGGCGATATTTTCCGTGCCAATATCAAAAACGGCACTGAGCTGGGAATGGAAGCAAAGAAGTATATGGATGCCGGAGCACTGGTACCGGATGAGCTTACGGTAAAGATCCTTTTGGACAGGGTTTCCCAGGCAGACTGTGAGAACGGTTATGTACTGGATGGATTCCCGCGGACCATTCCGCAGGCGGAGGTGCTGGATAAGGCACTTTCCGAAAGAGGCGAGAGCATTGACTATGCCATCGATGTAGATGTACCCGATGAGGCTATTGTGAAGAGAATGGGCGGAAGACGTGCCTGCGTAACCTGCGGCGCAACCTACCATATCGTAAACATTCCCCCGAAAAAGGAAGGCATCTGCGATCAGTGTGGCAGCGAGCTGATCCTTCGTCCGGATGATGAGCCCGCAACGGTGCAGAAGAGATTGGATGTTTACCATGAGCAGACCCAGCCCCTCATTGATTTCTATCAGAATAAGGGCGTGTTGCATTCGGTAGATGGAACCAGATCCATGGAGGAGATCTTCGCGGAGATCACCGCTCTTTTAGGATAAGGATCCGGTAAAAGACTAGTAAATCGTTTTGATATAAGAACAGTAAGAGAATAAAAATGGCAGTAACGGTAAAATCAGCAAGAGAGATCGATCTGATGCGGACAGCAGGCAAGTACCTGGCTGAGCTGCATGAGAAGATGGGTGAAGCAATCAGGCCCGGAATGAGCACCATGGATATTGACAGAATGGGAGAGAAGATCATCCGTAGCTACGGATGCACTCCGAACTTTCTGCATTATAACGGATTTCCGGCTTCAATCTGTGTTTCGGTGAATGAGGAAGTAGTACACGGCATTCCCAGTGAGCACAGGATCTTAAAAGAGGGAGACGTGGTTTCCCTGGACTGCGGACTGATCTATAAAGGATACCATTCCGATGCGGCAAGAACCCACATTGTAGGGGATGCGCCGGAGGAAGTAAAGCTTCTGGTAGAGAGAACCAAGCAGAGCTTTTTTGAAGGAATCAAGAAGGCAGTAGATGGCGGCCACCTGTATGACATCTCAAACCGCATTGATGAATACATCAGCCAGTTCGGTTACGGGATTGTCAGAGACCTGGTGGGACACGGCATCGGAACAAAGCTGCACGAGGATCCCCAGATTCCCAACTTTGCCCAGAAAAAGCGTGGCCTGAAGCTTTGCGCAGGCATGACATTGGCCATCGAGCCCATGATCAACCTCGGAAGAGGAGATGTGGATTGGCTGGATGATGACTGGACGGTGGTTTCGTCCGATGGGAGTATATCGGCTCATTATGAGAACACCATAGTGGTTAACAAAGAGGGTGAGCCGGAAATTTTGACATTGCTGGATTAACGGGAGGAGAAAAATGTCGAAAGCAGATGTAATTGAAATGGAAGGCGTTGTGATCGAAAAGTTACCGAACACTATGTTTCAGGTACAATGCGAGCATGGACATGTAGTGCTGGCACATATCAGCGGAAAATTGCGCCAGAATTATATCAGGATCCTTCCGGGAGATACCGTAAAGTTGGAGCTTTCCCCTTACGATCTTACCAAGGGCAGGATTGTTTGGAGAGCAAAATAAATTTTTGGTTGCATTAAGGGGTTTTGCGTGATATAATGCAAAATGGTCTTTTTTGAAAGGAGGTTTTAAGATGAAGGTTAGATCGTCAGTAAAACCGATTTGCGAAAAGTGCAAAGTCATCAAGAGAAAAGGGAAGATCAGAATTATCTGTGAGAATCCTAAACATAAACAGGTTCAGGGCTAATCAGCACTGAAAAGGAGCGTAGCTCCCGTGTTTACTGTTGATACCGCGAAAGCGGGCAAGACCGTTTCCTTTCTACTATATATAGAAGAGAAACGGTTGGGCATCTCTTGAGGGAAATACCAAATCCAACCCGGACTGCGTATTTTTCGCCCCAGTCAATGAGTAACTAGCAGGTGGTGTCAGAAGTGAGGCACCGAAAGAAAGCTGTCGGGAAAAAGTCGAGGCCTTTTGGCAGCTTTACAGAACGGAGGAAATTGAAATGGCTCGTATTGCAGGTGTAGATTTACCTAGAGACAAGCGCGTTGAGATCGGCCTTACCTATATCTATGGTATCGGTCGTCCGAGTGCAGAGCGTATCTGCAAGGATGCGAAGGTAAATCCGGATACCCGTTGTCGTGATCTTACCGATGACGAGGTAAAAAGAATCAGTGAAGTGATCGAAAATACCCAGATGGTAGAAGGTGATCTTCGTCGTGAGGTAGCGCTTAACATCAAGCGTCTTCAGGAGATCGGATGCTATCGTGGTATTCGTCACAGGAAAGGTCTCCCTGTTCGCGGACAGAAGACCAAGACCAATGCAAGAACCCGCAAAGGTCCTAAGAGAACTGTTGCAAACAAGAAGAAGTAAAACTTTGAAAAGGAGAAAGTAGGTTAGTTTTATGGCAAAGCAGAATACAAGAAAAGTTACAAAGAAGCGTGTCAAGAAAAACGTTGAACACGGACAGGCACATATCCAGGCATCTTTCAATAATACGATCGTTACCCTGACTGATAACGAGGGTAATGCTCTTTCCTGGGCAAGTGCAGGTGGTCTGGGCTTTAGAGGTTCAAAGAAATCTACTCCTTATGCTGCGCAGATGGCAGCAGAAACAGCTACGAAGGCTGCACTCATTCATGGTCTTAAGACCGTGGATGTCATGGTGAAAGGTCCCGGCTCAGGCCGTGAGGCAGCGATCCGTGCATTGCAGGCTACCGGCTTGGAGGTTACCAGCATCCGTGACGTGACACCCGTTCCCCACAATGGATGCCGCCCTCCGAAACGTCGTCGTGTATGATGCTTTTGGGCAAGCCCGTTTTGGTTTGTGTTGGACGAAAGCCGAAAGGCTGTAAACAACTGTAAGTTTGTACCGGGAATATCCCGGCACAGAGAAATTATTTAGGAGGATTTATACAATGGCAGTAAACAGAGTACCGGTATTAAAGAGATGCAGATCTCTTGGTTTAGAGCCTGCGGTATTGGGATATGACAAAACTTCCCGCCGTAAGCTTGAGAGAGCAAACAGAAAGGTTTCCGAGTATGGTCTTCAGCTTCGTGAGAAGCAGAAAGCAAAATTCATCTACGGCGTATTGGAGAAACCCTTCCGTAACTACTACGAGAAGGCCGATATGATGAAGGGCCAGACCGGTGAGAACCTGATGGTTATGTTGGAGTCAAGACTGGATAACGTAATTTTCCGTCTTGCATTTGCCCGCACCAGAAGAGAGGCTCGTCAGATCGTAGGTCACAAGCACGTTCTGGTTAACGGCAAGAGTATCAACATTCCTTCTTACAGAGTAAAAGCAGGGGATGTGATCGAGATCCGTGAGAAATCCAAGAGCCTTCAGAGATACAAAGATATCGCAGAGGTAACCGGAAGAAGACTGGTTCCCGAGTGGCTTGATCAGGATATGGAAAACTTCAAGGGTACTGTAAAGCAGCTTCCTACCAGGGAAATGATTGATGTTCCTGTTGATGAGATGCTTATCGTCGAGTTGTATTCTAAGTAAGAAATAAACTGATACGTTGACCGTTAGCACAGTTACCATCAGAAGGAGGTATTTGCAGTGTTTGATTTTGAAAGACCGAATATTGAAGTAGCCGAGATTTCTGAAGACAAAAAGTACGGACGTTTTGTAGTAGAGCCTCTTGAGAGAGGTTACGGAATTACCTTAGGTAACTCCCTTCGCAGGATTATGCTTTCCTCCCTTCCGGGTGCGGCAGTATCTTCCGTAAAGATCGAAAACGTTCTGCATGAGTTTTCTTCCATCCCCGGAGTAAAAGAGGATGTGACTGAGATCATCATGAACCTGAAGAGTCTGGCAATCAAGAATACGTCTTCTACCAATGAGCCCAAGGTTGCTTACATTGAGTTCGAGGGCGAGGGTGTAGTCAGAGCTTCTGATATTCAGTGTGATCCCGATATCGAGATCATCAATAAAGACCAGATAATCGCTACCTGTGGCGCTAAGGATGCAAAGCTCTTCATGGAGATCACCATTGTAAAGGGCAGAGGTTACACCAGCGCAGAGAAAAATAAGACAGAGGACTTCCCCATCGGCGTGATTGCGGTAGATTCCATCTTTACTCCGGTAGAGCGTGTAAACATGACCGTAGAGAACACCCGTGTAGGTCAGGTTACCGATTATGATAAGCTGACGTTGGATGTTTACACCAACGGAACTCTGGAGCCGGATGAGGCTGTCAGCCTTGCGGCTAAGGTGCTTTCTGAGCATCTGTCCCTTTTCATCGACCTTTCCGAGAATGCAAAGACCGCAGAGGTTATGATCGAGAAAGAAGATGACGAGAAGGAAAAAGTTCTTGAGATGAGCATCGATGAGCTTGAGCTTTCCGTTCGTTCCTACAACTGCTTGAAGCGTGCAGGAATTAACACCGTTCAGGAGCTTACCGATAAGACTCAGGATGATATGATGAAAGTCCGCAACCTGGGACGTAAGTCCCTTGAAGAGGTTCTGGCTAAGCTCAAAGAGCTGAATCTGGAGCTCAAGGCGGGCGAAGAATAAAAAGTTACTATTTGATCACAGGAAGGGTAAGACCGAAGAGCACCGACCTGCACTCAATGCTTTCTATATAAGACCGATGAGCAATAGGAGGCGCAACAGGAGGTAAATGAAATGGCAAAGTACAGAAAACTCGGAAGAACTTCTTCCCAGAGAAAAGCACTTCTTCGTAACCAGGTAACGAATCTTCTCTATCATGGAAAGATCGTAACCACCGAAGCTAGAGCAAAAGAACTTCGTAAGATCGCTGAAAAGCTGATCACCCTTGCAGTTAAGGAAAAAGACAACTTCGAGACCGTAACCGTTAAGGCTAAGGTTGCTCAGAAGGACAAAGACGGCAAGAGAGTAAAAGAAGTAAAGGACGGCAAGAAGGTTACCGTTTATGATGAAGTAGAGAAGGAGATCAAGAAAGATAAGCCTTCCCGTCTTCATGCAAGACGTCAGATGCTTCAGGTATTATATCCCATCAAGGAGGTTCCCACTGAGGGAGCAGGCCGCAAGAAAAACACCAAGGATGTGGATATGGTAGCAAAGCTCTTCGACGAGATCGCACCTAAGTACGCAGACCGCAAGGGCGGTTACACCCGTATCGTAAAGATCGGCCAGCGTAAGGGTGACGGCGCAATGGAAGTACTCATCGAGCTTGTATAACAAGACGCGCAAGAATACAAAAAAGAGACATCGAGAATGCTTGCATTCAGAGATGTCTTTTTTTTTGTATTCTTATGAGTCGCCTATGGCGACGGTTCTAGGTCGCAGCGAAGTATTCACTTCGCTGCGTACCTAGAACAGAGCGTCTTGTTATCCAAGCTCAAATTCGACTTTGCCTATATTTTGCACCCTTTTTCCCTCTTTTTGTCACACTTTCGTAGGATTCTGTAATCAAATCGTAAAATATCATACTTTTTCGGTATTAAATCTTTAATTTTTCGGGCGAAAATTTTAAGTGTTCATCCTATCATAGTAGAGTCAGTTATTTTCTGATGAAGTTCAGAAGGGAGTGACTCGGGGTTATACTTCTATCAGGAGATAGCAAAAACCAATTATTTACCAAAGAAAGGGGAAATTGTAGATGATGAAAAAGAAGTTAAAGCGACTCATTGTCGCCGGACT
>JAEEGL010405375.1_pt1 | contig 10940 bp, 11 predicted proteins | sample 9134231 | NCBI WGS metagenome assembly JAEEGL01 (sample SAMN16246548, study PRJNA631951) | gut metagenome | biome: gut microbiome; feature: rumen; material: fiber-attached | host: Bos | place: Iran: Karaj | collected 2018-10 | reverse complement strand
CGAATATAGGGTTCCCGCTTCCCCTTATTATAGTTCAAGACATCGATTTCATAAACATGCCACCCACGGATATAACATCGATCCGGAATCTCATCATAATAAAGATATCGAATGGTTCCATCCACCGATACTTTCATTTTGATATCATAACCCGGTCCCGTAGATACCGATTCTTTGATTTCATATCCCATATCATTACTTCCCAGCCGACGATTCGTTCACTGCTTCTTCTTTTTCGCCGCCGGCAGCTCATCGTACATTACTTTGATAACATTGGCGGTCAATGCACGGTCGTCGATATCCGCGAGTATCATTTCTTTTGCGCCCGGATACGGAATTTCGCGCGCTGCGTCCGGCATCATGGCAACAACAGATTTCGTCGATTTGAGCAAAAAGCGATCATCGTAAATCCCGCCAATCACCTTGTCGCGATAATACATCACGTATTCCCCCATCATGGGTCGGTATGAAACACGATCCAAATACGAGAGCTGTTCCAAAACAAAATCTAAATATTCTTTCGATGACGACATCCAAAATGCCTCCTAAATTCAGGTAACCATGCTGCTTTGTAACTGTCAATAGAATTATTCACTATCCACTATTCACTATTCACTAACCACTATCCCGCCGACAACAATCGTATCACGCACACACCACCAAATATACTCACCAAAGATACAATTTGCTGCCAGCACACTGGCTTTCTCAGCGACTGAAATGCTCCCGTCTGATCGATGATCAAACCGGCACTCATCAGCCCAAGCAGTCCGATGACCACCGCAGTCCCAGTCCCAATTTGGGGACTAATCCAGGCATTGCCAATCACATAAAAGGCCCCCAAAAAGCCACCCAGCCACATCCACCACGGATTCTTTCCTGCGTCCGGCTTACCAAGCTTTAACTCGGGCCTTTGTACACACACCATCAAAAAGAGAGATAAAGACCCGACGATGAACGAAACGAGTGCCGCATTCACCGAAGATTTCAGCACGAGTCCCAATTGGCCATTGATCGTAATCTGCAGTGTGCTGCATGCACCTGTACATATTCCGAGAATGCGCCAAAACCATAAGGACAAGGCGCCATCTTTTCTTAAATCGCCGGATTTCACGCCCCATTTATAGTGTGAATAATACACGACGCCAATCACACCAGCCAAAACGAGCACCAATCCTGCGATTTTGTGCCAGCCCATCGGCAAAACCGGTGCACCAAACCAGCCGAATTCATCGATTAAAGATCCTGCAATGATTTGCCCAAGCACGGGAAATATCACGGTCTGCACAGCGCCGAGTTTTGGAAACAGCAATATATTTCCCGTCAAAAAGATACATCCAAACAATCCGCCAAACCATATCCAGAACGGCTGTTCATCAAATAAAACCAGCGACACCCACGAAAATCGCGTTTGTATTAACACCCATATAAAGATAAAAATCGTCGAAATAACAAAAGATACAAACGACGTCAAAAATGGCGACCCCAACGATCTGCGCAAACGCCCGTTAATCCCCGTCTGCGCTGACAACCCCATGCCGACGATAAATCCAGTTATTAAATATACAAGCGTCATTACAATTGCCTGGAATTCTCCAACGTTTTGCCTCCAGATTTCCTCAATTCTGTCCCTCCATAACTCGCCTTTAGACTTTTTGCAACTCGCCCTTCAATATATTTTTGCCCGGCTATTGGCGATGAGACGCGCAAGCAGCACGTCTCTTACGCAAACGATAACCCGCCAACATTACCCAACAAAAGCCAGAAAACCGTCCACTTGCTCCTGAATCGCTTTCCTCGCCTCATCATTGATAATCAATTTATCAGAACCAAAAGATTCTCCGCCAAGGGCCACGCCGGTTCCTTCATCACGGAACAGCTCAGCTCCCATAAAGCCAAGTAATTCTGCGAGTTTCTTGCGTGCGTGAACTGCGGCAGATTTACCGGCAGCACCACTGATGGTTGCCTTTTTACCGCGCACCACCGTCGGCGTCGCATAATCATTGCGAACGACGGGGCGCGAAAGCCAGTCGAGTACATTCTTGAGCAATCCGGGATAACTTGCATTATATTCTGGCGTGATAATCCAGAGCGCATCTGAATCAGCAACCGACGCACGCAAACGCGCAACCGCCTCCGGCGCCGGATATTCATCATCCTGATTCAGCATGGGTACATTTGTATAATCCAGAATTGAGCATTCCGCACGCGCTCCAATCATTGCAATGATTTCATTGGCGAGTTGCCTGTTAAATGAATTTTTACGATGGGAACCAATGATAAAAAGTAGTTTCTTTGCCATGATTTCTCCTTTTATAACAACTCATGCACTAAAACGCACAAACCACAGTAATATAATATATATCATTGTGAGTTATATGTCAACGCAACCGTTATCCACTCACTTTGGGGCAATACCCCCAATACATTATCGCCGCATCCAGAATTTTGGATCATCCAACGGCTGATAATACGGATTATACAAATCGTTGGCCTCGCAAAATCCCGCGCGGCTCAGAATATGACAAGCAAGGCTGTCTAAGATGTCTTGTTCGTCGTATGAAGCAGGATCAAATTGAACCATTGTATAGAAATACGCGAGAAATCTATGCGGATCGGGAATGGGATGATCTTGACCTCCATACCACCAAAATAAGTGTGCAAAGCTAATCACCATTTCTGGCGTTTTACAGTTCGTTACCAAATAATCAAACCATCGTTCGAATACTGCTGGCCAGCCATAATTTTCGATAAGCTCATCCACCCGATCAAGGTATTCATCCCCTTCTTCTTCGGTATAATCCCATGTAAACCAGTCATGGTCGAACAGATATGCGGTTTCTGTGTCAATTGTACTGTTCATGAGAATTCACTGCAATGTATTTAACATCCCCATATTATACAATAACTGTGGCTTTGTACTCTGTATGATTATCCGTTGTGATGCCTGGATCATTCAAAACGAACTTTCCATCACAAATACTCATAAAATGACAAAGTGCAATTCCCATATCGATGGCCTGAACATCCCATCCCGCACGATTGACGTATCTTTCCGAATGTTTCTCATAAAAATGGTAGGCATTGCCATCTTTTACAATTCGACAGGGCTGCATATTTGCCGCCGACGGATACCATCTCACTGCTTCCAATGCATCATCATGAATATCATGAATTAAAGGATGTGAAAAATCTTTTTCATAAAACAATTCCGCGGGTTCGAGCCGATCATCCCCATGAACCATTTCCCGAAGTTTTATATCAACCTCGGCCTTTTCTGCCGAAGGATATCCCAGCGGACTTACAATCATCATATATTCATCGTCTTTCGTTTCTGCCGCTTTTTCAAAGAGTTCGCGCTTCATCGTGCCGCCGATCCAGGTAGTCCCGATGCCCATCGACCACGCAAATAACACCAGTTTTTCAAAAGAATACCCAAATGCTTCCTCACAATGCGGTACTTTCTTCACTTTTCCGGCAACATATAATTGTTCGCCATTAATCACAGAGCTCGAAAGCCCATGTTCATTCGCATCCAGAAACACAAAACGCACCGGAATATTATAAGGGTTCGTTATCGTCTCTGTATATTCGACGAGTTTCTTTCTGTCTTCCTCGGTAAGCGGTCTGCCGTCAAATGTCCGAATGCTCTTTCGCGTTCTAATCACTTCTTTCATGTCCATGGTTTTACCTCCCTTGCTCTTGCTTCTTATGTCTTTATGACACCCACGACTGTGTTCTTTGATTGGGTTGGCGGCCTATGCCTGCGGCATACGGCCTGCCTTTCGGGCTATCGGCGGCATCGCCGCCGATACGCCCTTCACGCTCGCCTATGTGCTCGCCGCTGTTCCGGGTGGCTGCGCGCATACGGCTTGCGGTTTATAATCAAATATACCACGAATTGAAACGATTATGGCTCTGCATGAATGAGAGAAGACTTTAGCAAATCCACGTCTTGCTGATAAGCTTCCCATATTTCATCGTAATCTACCTTTATATAGTGATGAGCCAAAAACTCTCGCAGTCGAATGATATTCTTCCAAGGGATATTGCTGTGCGCAGACATGAAGTCGTTGGATAATAATATAGCGAGTTCTCCAATTTGCAGCAAAGGCATAGTCACGGAATTGCGATATACCGCACCATCCTCTGGATGGACAAAGAGATTTTTATTATTTTCAAAAACTTCATGTGCTTTAGCGATTTCAGAACAGTACTGAACTATTTTCTGAATGATATAATCATCTCTGTTATCCATAAATGCACACCTCGTCTTTTCGAATCATCTCTAGAAAATCCATATTGCCAGGGCCGTCCGTGACAACATCCACATGAGTGCCGAATGCTGCTTCCAAATCATCTACAAAATCCATATGTTCAAAAAGCGTTCGAATTCTGCCTTTTGAAATCAAGAAATCATAATCACTGTCTGGCCCAGCATCCCCACGTGCCCTTGATCCAAACAGCCATACCTTTTCGACCCCATGCTTTTGTGCGATGGGAGTGACGATGCGTTTTATGCGTTCAAGCTCTGTCATATCATAGGTGGTGTCCCGTATAATGATGTTGTGTTAATTATTTGCTATGCCGCGCTTCCGCATACGGCTCGCGATGATCATATCTCATCTAATCCGATCATTTTCAAATACTGATATGTAGCATCATAAAACTCAGGTAATCGTGTGTGATCCTCTGATTTCCCTTCTGGAACGCAAATAATCATACCCTGTCTGGCACGTGTCATAAGTACCCGGTATGCGTTAAGCTGATACATCTGAGCTTCCTTCTTCTTGATATTCTGCCACTTACTCCCTTTAAAAGCATGATGTTTCCAACCTTCAGGCGAATACCTGAAATCACCATCCCAAACAAGACAGATCCAGTCAAGTTCCAATCCCTGAATATCAAATTCAGTTGCAACATCTTCCATAAATATAGAAGAACGAACATCTTGCTTATCCGCTTAAAACCAACATTCAATATCTGGCTGCAAGCGAACATCAATCGCCAGAGGTTTTAAACGATAGGCTTGAGATGATACGACAATTCCATATCGTTCAGATCCTCTTGCCCGTGTCTCTAACCACCGCTTAGCTGTATTCAAATCACGTGTTAATACAAAAGGATATTTCTCTTTGAATTCTGAATATAGAAGTCGGGCATTTTCAAGTTCTCGCTCTAACACATAATGTACAAATCTCGACAAATTTTCTGCACGAAATGAACGCATTGACACAGCAAGATGTAATTGTTCAACGACTTCAGCATTGGAATTGTCAGCAATGAGTTTTAAAACATTTCCTTCTGCATATTCTTTATCAGTTAAATGCTTGGATATATATACTTTCCAGTCAGGAAATGACACATTCACTGCACGAATCCATTCGCCAATGCCAGCTTCACCCGTATTAATCTCCTGCCCACCTCCGACCAGACAAACAATAACAGCCCAGTCCTTGCGCAAATCGAGCGACCAGATTAAAAACTCCGCTTCCGACATCGGAAAATCCTGAATCTTCTTCATCCCACCACGACTGCCGCCTCTTGCTAACCATCCGGATAAATGCTCCAAATCCCAGGATCGCTGAGCTTCATCAAAGATGGCTACATGCTCGATTTCTCCATGTCCGGCTGTCAAATGGGCAATAGATTTGCTTTCGTCGATTTCTAATTTTCCATTTTCAATAGGCAGTTTAACCTTAGACAGCATATTGCTTCGATAGCGGTGAATAATTTGTATAAACTGCGATACTTCACGTCTTGCATCAGTAATATTGCACTTCTTGCCTCGATCCTTCTCTCTCTTCTGTTTATCTTTAGCCAGTGCAGCCGTCAACACTTTGACCAAAGGCCCATTTCCTGACAAATAGACAGCCAGATTACGTTCTTCATCAGATGAATTCTCTGATTTAATGGATTGCTGAATAGCCACATTCAATCCGACGAGAGTTTTTCCTGCCCCAGGCACACCTGTGACAAAACAAATACTTTTTTCTTTTCGCTCTTTACTCTTTTGAATGATATCCAAAACGAACTGAGTCGTTTCTTCCAATGCAGCACCAGCTGCTTCATGCCGCGTAATGTCTTCAACGCTATGATTCTGATACAAAGCACTGGCGGCCTCAATAATTGTCGGTGTCGGAGCATATCGACTAATTGCCCATTGAGAAAATTCTGTCTCATCGGACGGTTGTGCATTTTCTTGCTCAATCACAGATAATATTGTTTCACTCAAATGATTCGCATTAATAAGGAGCGGATTATATATTTTATCATCATATACTGAATACAAAAGATTTTTACTTCCAGTTTTTGCATCTGTTGCTACTAATATCGGAACAATCGTTCTGTGATGACTGTCCAAATGAAAATTCTTCAAATCAAGCGCATAGTCCAACACCTGCTCCATATCAGATTGAAGATACTCTTGCTTGCCAACTTTAAATTCCAGAACAAAAACAATGTTTCTCAATAATACAATTACATCAATCCGTTTCCCTAATCTCGGTATTGAATATTCAAATATCACTTCTCCTTTTTCATTATTCCATGAAAAAAGAGCTCGCTTAACGATCTCAACTTCCTCAGTCCAAGCGAATTTTTGTTCTGCTACAGTATCTCCCTCATCATTTTTCGATAGCAAACCAAAAATTTCATCAGTCGATTGACTGATGAATTGAGTTATTGAGGATCTGTAAAAAAAGCGATTAATCATATTATCTTATTTCATCCTTCTCTCTTTCCATTTCTGCGGATTATTCTCAATGTAATTCCAAATTCTGCTATGCTCGTCCATATCGCGTATGATGTGCTCATAATAGTTCCGAAGCCATAATCTTTTATAGAATGGTCTGAATAGCCCGGCTTTTACACAATCAATATACTCGTTTGTGGTCATGGTTTTAAACCAACCAATCATTTCACCGAGTTTGGTCTTATCAAAAGCAGGAAAATTCTCTATTTGCAGGATAAAATGAATATGATTGGGCATAATGATATAGGGCTCAATCTTGGTATTTTCAAATTTATCTTCAATTTTGAGCAGCCATTTTTCTATCATCTTATCGGGCTCATGGGGAAAGCTGATGAGCTTTGCATTCTTAATCTGCCCAAAGAGATGGCGCATTTTATTCGTAGTAATGGTAATGAAATAGAATCCATTTTGGGAATAATCATAGCCCTTTAAGCGAATCGATCGCCGATTGGGCAATTCTTTTGATTGAGCATCGCGATCTGGATTCATATCATTCTCTTATCTTTTGCGGGCTTACGCCCGAATAAGCAAATGGATTTCCCGTTTTTTTTATACGGGCGACCACACGGGGTCGCCCGTACTTAGGCGCAATCATAATGGAATTTGAAGCAATTTCCCAAATCAAATCATCTCTTTTGGAATTTAATTTGGCTTTCTCTGGCTTTTTTTCTTTAGCCTCAAGCTCTATCGCTCCCCATCAAAAGCCTCAGGAAATTCAATTCCTTTGCACTCGCTAAGATTCAAGGCATGCCAAAGCCCTGTACGGGCGACCCCGCGTGGTCGCCCTCTCTAAGCCCAGAAATTCCATACCCTTAATGCTTTAGCCTCAAGCTCTATCACTCCCCAATCAAAAGCCTCAGGAAATTCAATTCCTTTGCACTCGCTAAGATTCAAGGCATGCCAAAGCCCTGTACGGGCGACCCCATGTGGTCGCCCTCTCTAAGCCCAGAAATTCCATACCCTTAATGCTTTAGCCTCAAGCTCTATCGCTCCCCAATCAAAAGCCTCAGGAAATTCAATTCCTTTGCACTCGCTAAGATTCAAGGCATGCCAAAGCCCTGTACGGGCGACCCCGCGTGGTCGCCCTCTCTAAGCCCCAGAAATTCCATGCCCTTAATGCTTTAGCCTCAAGCTCTATCGCTCCCCATCAAAGCCAAAGGAAATTCAATTTCTTCGCTCTTGGCTAAAAATCCAGGCATTCCCAAGCTCCCAGCAATGCCCAAGAAAATCCATGCCCTTCGCTCTCGCCTAAAGCTCAAGGCATTCCCAACCCCTGTACGGGCGACCCCATGTGGTCGCCCTCTCTAAGCCCAGGGAATTCCATGCCCTTAATGCTTTAGCCTCAAGCTCTATCGCTCCCCATTCCAAGCCCTAGGAATTTCAAGCCTTTTATCCTTTAGTAATGAGCGCTATGGGGCATCCCCCAAAAAAGCCGCCTTCGCGTATTGCGCCACGCGCAATAGCGAGGCGGCCGCGCCGTATGCGCTTCTGGCGCATAGGCGCGGGGGCGGGGCGTATCGGCTTCGCCGATAGCCCGCCGCGTAGAATCATCCCTACACCTTCACAATACCAAACGTCATTTTCTCGCCTTCGATCTCGAATTCGATGGGGTGAGCGTCATTTGAGCGTTTGATAGAGAGCGCAAGCAAACCAGCGGCCATCTGATCGCCCCAGGCGTCGAACATGGCGATGAGGGTCGGGGAGTCGGATTGCCAGGTGAGGTGGATGCGGTCATCGATTTTGAGGCCGGATTTCTTGCGGATGAGCCGGAATTTGCGCATGCAGTCACGCATGAAGCCTTCGATGCGGAGTTCCTCGGTGATGTGCGTGTCGAATGCAGACCAGTAGCCGGCTTCCTCGGTAATAGCGAGGTCGGGATTGGTGAGGTTGCGCATACATCTCGCGCCAGGTTGAACACGCTCTGGGAGCTATCCCTCCGACGATGCAGATTTAGGTGAAATAGTACTGATATATGATTCGTTATGTGTTATTGTTGATTGATGGCAACACATCTATACAATTCCTTTGGGGTGTGGGCTTAGGGGAAAGCCCAGAAACGGCCTCCTCACCAGTCAAGCCAGTGTGCGTAATCCACATTCAAGCCAGGGTAAATCATGTTGTATTCCAAAGTGGTTTCGTTTCCCAAAAGCCTTCTTTCTTCAAAAATAACCAGGATATCGTCCATCCTGTCGGGCATGGGCATCGCGGTCTCTATTGTCAGCTGCAATGTCCAAAATTCGCAGCAGCCAGCAGCAAATGACCACGCACAAGACGCGAATGTACCAGAGGCAAATACAGCTGCACCGCAGCCAGTGCCCGGGACAGTCACTAGCGATACCGCAGTCATCCCAAATCCCTCTCAGACTGTATCTCAGGATGCAGCGCCTGAAATTGCGCAGCAAGTCCCCGAAAACCAAAACGCCGCTAATCCTGTTGGGCAAAACAACGAGCAGACCGGGCAGCCTCAGGCAAATCAAGATGTTCAGATCCCGCAAATCAATCCGAACGAAAACACAGCGAATACACCGGACGATTCCCTACAGGAATCATCCGATAACGATCAGAACGCAGAAGATGATGAAAATGCCCAGGATTTCCTCGATGGAAACGCATCATGTTCAAAGACAGAATGTGCATGCGCTGATACAGTATGCCACCGCAGCGACTATTGTATAGATGAGCATTGCAAAACAAGATTTGATAATCATTTGATACTGGAACCGACGCGCATTGAGAGCAACGAAGTCACAGATAATGGAGATTATTGGGAATGTGCAGCAAATAGCTGTCTGTATCATTACAATCCGGAACGCGCTTATCCCGATAGTCATACTTGGCATTATACAACCAAAGGTAAAATCAATACCATCAGTATTCCCAAAGGTGTACGCGTGCGAGGCAAACTGGTGTTTTGCCACAGTGATGAACTCTCTATCGATAAACTGGCAGAGAATAAATGTACAAACGATGGCTGGATTTGCTACGATCCAAAAGGCTGCTCAACACAATACACTGATGTGCATCATGAAGGGTATTTAATGATATGTTCTCCCGGACAGCGCCTTCAGGGAGAAAAATGTGTTAACCGTAATCCAGTCGACGACAATGTGAAATACTGCAGCACGACGAATTGCGAATGTGGTCAGCATTTGTGCGGTAAAAGTCAATACTGTGCCTTTGGAAACTGCTACTATGACGGAAGGATTTATCAGGGATTTGGAGATTATACATTCGAAAATGTCAGCCTTGAGGATTGCGGTACACATGGAATGTGTCATAATTCTTATATCAACGATCGCGGTGCAAATCACATTTTTTGCGAGAAATCGAATGAATGTCGCTGCAAAAATGAAAATGAAACACCCGAACATGCGATTGTCTGTAAAAACAACAGCTTGATCATGGATACCAACAAACCCGAAGGCGAGGGCTACGAAAGAGTTCGCATTCAGTCCTATAATTATCATTACGATGACAATGATAATGTTAAAGAATCGAGCGACTACGCAAGTGAGGCCTGTCATGGCTATGTTTATAGCCTGTGGAAGTGTACAGGGAGTGAAGGAACACCTTTCTGTAAATGTGGAGATACCACATGCCCGGCGGGATCGTTCTGTTCGAACGGTATATGTCATCTGAACTATCCACATTACGATAGTATAGATTTTGACTATGAGCATCTCGATAAAAATCCTCAGCCCGTGATTTTAAACCCCAAACCGAATCATGATGATTATATCGTCAAAGAAAATTCCCGCCCAAATCAGTCACGAGAATCACTTTCAACATGGGTGTGTGCCCCGGGAAAAACCTGTCAGTGTGACGGTCAGATTCTGCCCGATGACGCGCATTGCTATACAGTTCAAAGTGGAAAAGAATATGCCGTCCGGAATGCTCAGGAACAGTACTTTTACTACAAAACAATTGGCGGTGAGTATTATAACAAAGTATGCACGTCCGAAGAATGTATGTGCCGTGGACAAAAGCTTCCTGAAAATGCCGACTGCCAGATCGATGAAGAAGGAGAACACTTTGCCTGCGGCTCAGACCGCATCAATGATACAAAAGAATACCGATGTGATGCCAAAACCAAAACATGGGTATGTAAAGATGAGCGCAAAGGATGCCGCTGCGGGGGAAACAAAATGGTTCCCAATACCCATTGCCGCTTGACCAATGCCGGCTT
>JAEEGL010228292.1_pt1 | contig 10940 bp, 13 predicted proteins | sample 9134231 | NCBI WGS metagenome assembly JAEEGL01 (sample SAMN16246548, study PRJNA631951) | gut metagenome | biome: gut microbiome; feature: rumen; material: fiber-attached | host: Bos | place: Iran: Karaj | collected 2018-10 | reverse complement strand
TCGGGGTTGCGGCGGCAGTATTTGAAAAGCGTCTCCCAGGCCCAGAAGGAATCGTCCAGGGTCTGGCCGTGGCCGCGGTGCTTCACATCCCGATAGACCAGATTGGCCTTTTTGCCGGTGTAGAAGGCGAAGTTGTTGACGCCGCGAATGGCAAGGCGGGGGAGATCGTCACATTCGTTGACCCGCAGCCAGAACTCCCGGTTGCCGGCGTTCACGTCCAGACGGGTGGTGTCCTCTTTGCCGGGGCGCTTGCCCACGACGATGTTGTCCAGCTCGCCCCGGGACTGATACATGGGCACCGGGCAGTCATAGCCCTTCAGGCTGCCGTCCTCATTGAACAGAGCTACCTCTGGGGAGGGGCCTGCGGTGCAGTCGGCGGCGGCCAGAAGATGACCGCAGACGCGGGAGAACATCATGGTCATAATGTCGCCCATGGACATGCCCTGCATGTAGACCCGGCCCTCGTCGATGTCGTATTTCTTCTTCATCTCTTCAATGAGAGCCTTGAGGAATTTGATATGATGGTTTTCTTCGCTGGCGCGGCCGTCGGGTGAACCGGCAAAAGCGTCCATCAAGCCTCCGGCCCGGGGACCGGGCTGCGCGGGTTCCTCAGGAGGATCCTCGCTGAGCCAGGCGCGGGTCTTGCCGCCGGCGTTGGGGAAGACGGCGATGGCCCCTTCCGCCTCGCAGACGCACCACCAGGAGTTCTCATTGAATTGGAGGTCGGCGCTGGCGCCGCCGCCGTGGCAGGAAATGATCAGGGGAGGCTTCTTCCCGGCGGGCAGGTCCTCGGGCACATATTCCAGCCAGCTGTCCTCCTTGCCGTCCGCCAGAATGCCCTTGCACAGCACGGGCTGGTGGGGCGGGATGGTGGTGTTGGAGTTAGTGTTGTTCAGGATCACGCCGGCAGGAGGGGGAAAGGTCATCTTCCCCTCAAAGGGCGTGCCGGGGGTGAGGTTGACTTTGCCCATTTGACAACTCCTTTCAGTTTCAGATCTCATAAGCGGCGGCGTAGGCAGCCCGAATGACCGACAGCAGATTGCCCACCTTCGCCGCGTCGCCGATGACCTTCACACGGGGATCTTCGGCATTGAACTTCATTTCAGGTACATAACCCACGGAAAGGATCACACTGTCCGTATCCAGGCTGACTTCGCCGCCTTCCTCCGAGAGGACCACGCCGGATGCAGTGATCTCCTTCAGGGAGGAGGAGATGCGGACAGGGATCGCATAATATCGGATGATCTCCCGCAGCATATTGGAATTGGCCGCGCTGAGCCCGGGCACCTTAAGAATGTCGTCCTGCATTTCCACAATGACGGGCTTCTTTCCCTTCAGGACCAGGTCGTAGGCGATCTCGCAGCCGGTAAGGCCGCCGCCGATGATGACGACGTTTTCACCGGCCTCCTTCCGACCCCGCAGATAGTCGATGGCCTCGATGACGTTGGGACCGTCGAAGCCGGGAATGGAAAGCTTGCGGGGCTGCGCGCCGGTGGCTACGATGACGGCGTCGGCTCCCAGCTCGTCCAGCTTGGCGGGATCCACCGTCGTGTTGAGGCGCACGTCCACATTCAGCTTGTCCAGCTCGTGCTTGTACCACAGCAGCAGCTTTTTGTCCTGCTCCTTGAAGGAGGGCGCGGCAGCCGCGATGAAGGCGCCGCCCAGCTCGCCCGACCGTTCGTAAAGGGTGACCTCATGACCCCGCATCTTGAGCAGGCGGGCCGCCTCCATGCCGCCGATACCGCCGCCCACCACGGCCACCTTCTTCACGGTCTCCGCCGGTTTCAGCTCCATCGCCTCTTCGTTCATGGTGGCGGGGTTCAGGGCACATTCGCCCATCCTTCCGAAGCCGGTGGGGGTGCCCTTAAAATGGCTGATGGCAAAGCAGCCGTTGTGGCAGGCGATGCAGGGGCGCACATCCTCCAGCTTGCCGGCGCGGATCTTGTCGCACCACTGGGGGTCGCACAGGAGCTGGCGGGCAACGCCCACCGCGTCGATCTGGCCGGATTCCACGGCCTTCGCGTCGATCTCGGGGTCGTGCATGCGCCCGGCGCAGGCGACGGGGATATTCACAAAATTCTTGAGATAGGTGACCTCCGGCAGATTGCAGGCCATGGGCATGTATACCGGAGGATGGGCCCAGTACCAGGAATCATAGGATCCGTTGTCCGCGTTCAGCAGATCGGCTCCGGCAGCCTCCAGGATCCGGGCGGCGGAGGGGCTTTCCTCCATGGACCGGCCAAACTCCACATAGTTCTCACCGGGCAGGGCGCCCTCGTTGAAGTTGCGGATCTTGCTGGCAACGCTGTAACGGACGGAGACCGGATAATCCGGGCCGCAGGCAGCCTTGATGCTTTTGATAATCTCGCAGGCAAAGCGCAGCCGGTTTTCCAGGCTTCCGCCAAATTCATCCGTCCGATGGTTCATATTCGCCATGGCGAACTGATCCAGAAGATAGCCCTCATGGACGGCATGGATCTCCACGCCGTCGATCCCTGCTTTCTGACACAGGGCAGCCGCCTTGCCGTAGGCGTCGATGATCTCATAGATCTCTTCTCGGGTCAGGCCCCGATGCTTGATATTGGGATCCCAGACGTTGGGAAGTCCGTCGGAAGGGGCGACCATGCTGGCCTTCAGCATTTCCGCCGGCATCTTGTCCATGCCGGGGAAGACCATCTGGGAACGGCCGAAGCCGGCGCCCAGCTGCAGGAAGAACTTGCTGCCGTAGGCGTGGATCTCCTCCATCAGGCTTTTCAGGGGGCCCAGGAACAGGTCTTCGCTCTCATAAAGCCAGCGGCCGCGCCCGCCCACGGAGGTGACGCCGGGGATCATCAGACCCACGTTGGCCTTGGCCCTGGCGAGAAAATAGGGCCTGGTTTTTTCCACAAATCTGCCGTCGAAGCCCACGGGACTGGTGCCGCCCATGGCGCACATGATGATGCGGTTCTTGATGGTGACGCCGCCGATCTTCAGCGGCGTGAACAGTGCCTCATAACTCATCGTCCGATATACCCTTTCTCAGCCCTCTTTCGACTCTTCCAGCTTGCCGTCGACCCAGTTGAGAGAATCGGTAATGTGCTTGTTCCAGTATTCCCAGCTGTGGGTGCCGTGGCCTTCCACATAGTAGTGGGGATAACCGATTTCTTCAAAGTACTTGTGCAGATCCCGGTTGGGCTCGATCAGAAAGTCCTCAGAGCCGCAGGCCATATACATCTTCGGCCGCGGACCGTCGGATTCCATAATCTTCTTGGCGAGGGCCTTGGGGTCCACGTCGCTGCCAAGGATCTTGCTGGGCTTGCCGAAGGTATGGATGAAGTAACCGATGGACATGCCCATACCGCCGCCGCCCTGTCCCGGAGGAGCAGGCTGGGGATCGTCGGGCATCTTGGAGATGCCGTCGGTGATCAGCGCAGAGGAGAAAGCGAGGATACCGCCGAACACATCGGGATTCTTCAGACCGTTGCGGATGGCGCCGTAACCGCCCATGGAGAGGCCGCCGATGAAGGTGTCTTCCACCTTGTCGGAAATGTGGAAGACTTCCCGGGCAAACTTGGGAAGCTCGCGGCAGATGAACTGCTCGTACATGGCGTCGCGGGAAGGATCGTCGATGTAGAAGCTGTTTTCACCGGAAGGGCAGAATACTGCCATGTGATGCATGGTCGCCAGCTGGTCGATGGTGCTGCCTCTGACCCAGTCGGCATGGGAGCCGGAGTAGCCGTGCAGGAGGATGAGAAGCCGCAGGGGCGTCTTGGGAGCTTCAGGCATGCCGGGGAACATGGGGCCGCCGGCAGGGATGCAGGCGGTGACCTCAGTGTTGCGGTGCATGCTGGTGGAGAAGAAACTGAATTCGAATACTGCCATGGTTTCTGCTTCCTTTCTATTGTTAATTTTGTTCAACTGCGACAATGGGGATGCTAAAATGCGCCTAATTTCTCAATAAATATTATAAATGTCTGGAAGCCGCAAATCAATGGGGTAATCATGAAAGATTCAGAAGGGATATCAAACGGAAATGGCATGATAAGCAGATGATTTGTCAGCTTTCGGTTGCGGGACGGTATATTTCGTGATAAAATCAGATCAAAAGTGAGATCTCGTGAGAAACCCTCACAGTGGGGAAAGGAGGATCATGGTGAAAAAAAAGAGAAAGTCCATCGTGGTACTGGGAACAGGTCCGGTATTGTTTATGACGTTCATTTTCCTGGTACTGTTTTTGTGCCTCTTTGCGGCCTTCCTTTTGCTGCGTCAGCGTGATATGAGAACGGCGATCACCGCATTGTTTTTCAGCTTAGCCTCTTTACTGGCGGCACTGTTCCTGCTGGCGGCCTACTTCCACCATAAGAAGGAGGATGCGGAACGGGAAGCCGCCTGGGATAAACTGGAGAGCAAGCGGCAGAAGCACTCCTGAGATATTCGGGAGAAAGGAGCGAGTATGAGCAGGACGATCGCGGTCAAAGGCGTGGGCAGTCTGCGGGTTAAGCCGGATCTGGTGGTGATCGGGTTGGAGCTGGAAGCAAAGAATGAAGTGTATGAACGGGTAATGTCTCTTTCTTCGGAGCAGATCGAGGAGCTGACCGATGCCCTTACAGCAGTGGGTTTTGCGAAAGAAGACCTGAAAACCACGTCCTTCCACGTGCGGGCGGATTACCGCAGTGAACAGAATGATAAAGGAATGTATGTTCAGGTGTTCGATGGCTATGTCTGCCACAGCGGCATGAAGCTGTCCTTTGACCTGGATATGAAACGCCTGGGGGAGACTCTGGGCACCATCGGCAGCTGTCGGGCAAAACCGGAACTGAACATCAGCTTCACGGTCAAGGATCCGGAGGCCGCCAACAGCCTTCTGCTGAAAGCAGCGGCCGACAATGCCCGGGGAAAAGCGGAGAAGCTTTGCGCCGCTTCCGGCGTGTCCCTCGGAGAACTGCAGCGCATCGAATACAACTGGAGCGAGCTGCCTGTCTTTTCCCGCACGGCAGTGAGTGCGGACCGGGCGGCGATGCCCATGATGAAAAACGCGTTCCGCGCGGAAATGACGCCGGAGGAGATCGAACTCAGCGACAGCGCTGCGTTTATATGGGAGATTTGCTGATATGGAGGAGAGAGGTTATCCCAATCTGTTTGCCGAAGCCGGGATCCCTGAGGAAGAGATCCGGAGCCGAGTTGCGGAGGTGTGGCGTGAGCTGATCTCCGGGGAAAACCGCATCTATGGAGAGACGGATCCGGATACCGCCTACTTTACGGACACGGGCAACGACGACGCCCGCACGGAGGGCATGTCCTACGCCATGATGATGGCAGTGCAGATGGACGACAAGGCGGTTTTTGACAAGGTGTGGCGCTGGAGCCTCCGTTATATGCGCCACGACGACGGCCCTTACCGGGATTATTTCGCCTGGAGCTGCAATCTGGACGGGAGCCGCCGGGCGGAGGGGCCCGCGCCGGACGGGGAAGAATACTACGCCATGGCCCTTTTCTTCGCCTCCCACCGATGGGGCGACGGTGCGCCTCCCCTGGATTACAGCGTCCAGGCACGGCGGATCCTCCGCGCCTGCGTCCATAATCGGGCGGAAACCGTGGATGGCAAGCCTGTCGGCGGTCCCATGTGGGATCCGGAGACAAAGCTGATCAAATTCGTGCCGGAGGCAGGGTTTACCGATCCCTCCTACCATCTGCCCCATTTCTATGAGCTATTCGCCCTTTGGGCGGACGAGGAGGACCGGCCCTTCTGGGCGGAGGCTGCCCGCAACAGCCGGAAATACCTGCATGTCGCCTGTTCCTGGCGGACCGGGCTGGCTCCCAATATGAGCGGCTTTGACGGCCATCCGCTGCCGGTGCCGGAAGCGCAGAAGGATAATCCCTGGGCGAATCTGGGACGAGCGTATTTCAGCGACGCCTACCGGGTAGCCATCAACATCTCTCTGGATCACGTCTGGTTCGGGAAGGATCCCTGGCAGCGGGAATTTGCCGACACGCTGCAAAGCTTTGTTTATGAACACCCCGAAGCTTCGGAACGGGTGCTGTTTCCGGACGGAAGCATATTTGAGGCGGAACCCATCATGCACCCCGTCGGAATGAAAGCCAGCTGGGCCTGCACCTCCCTGGCTGCCGGAGGAGAACACCGGCTGGAGGCGGTCCGAAGCTTTTTCCGTATGCCTTTGCGAACGGATAAGCGCCGGTATTATGATAATTGTCTTTATTTTTTCACCCTGCTGGCCCTCAGCGGAAATTATCGAATCTACTGATAAAGAATTGAGCCTGCCGCAGCTGCGGCAGGCTCAATTGGTTCAGAGGCGAAATCAGACCTGATAGGGATTCGGATCGGTGAACATGTGTTCTTCGATCTCAGGCTTGGAGGCGTATTTGCCGATCATGCAGAAGATCTCGCCGTCGGGAGAGCCTTCCCGGGTCATGGTGCCGTAACCCCGGCCCACACTATACATCCGGTTCCAGTTGTCCAGGAACAGGAGGGTATCGCTGCGGAAGCCCATCTTCGCGCCCAGGATCTTTTCCATGTTCTGCTCTGTGGCGCTGACGATATACATTCCGTTCTTGATCTTCACATAGTCGGCGGGTTCGTCGGAGCCGGGGAGGGAGTGCATCATGCTGCTGATGCCGCTGGTGCCGGTCTGGCGGGCGACATACTGGATGCGGTACCAGTTGGAATTGTGGTAAACGTGGGTGGTGGACATGTTGTGGCCGTATACCCAGCGGACGCCGGTGCCCATCACGTCGTCAGTGAAGCCGTGGCGGCGGAGATCCGTGTGCTCCTCGCCCTCGACCTTAATGTAGCCGAAACCCCAATGGCTGTCGATGAGGTAGGGGTAGTAGGGATTCTCGCCCACGCTGCAGCGCAGGAAAGTCACCAAACCCTGCTCCAGGTCGATGACGAAGGTGTGGTTGGCTCTGGGGTCCTTGACGCAGTAGGTGAGGAGATAGGTGTCGTCGTCGGCCTTGCGGACTTCATAACGGTCCGCTTCGCCGGTCTGGGCGCCGCTGCGGATGCTCCAGGTCAGGCGGTTCCTGTCCACGAGGTCCAGATGGATGTCGCCGGTCTCCTTGCCGGTGTCGATCACAAAATCAAACTGCTGACCGGCCAGCTCGAAGCAACGGGGCGGGCAGAACTGGGAAATGGAATTGCGGGCTGCGATCGGATCGTATTTTTCGAAAAGATTCATACAGATACCTCCCGAATTATATTATTTTCTTTATAGTAACCGCTTTCCCGGAGAAAGTCAATCCATCCTTGACACGAAGAGAAGGAAAAAGAAATATCCCCGTGACCGCAAATCGCGATCACGGGGATCATGGCGGAGAAGTCGGGATTTGAATTTGTAAAGAATAAATACTTATCAAAACATCTGAGTTTATATGAACGTATATGAGAAACACAAAGGTATAATCTGAAATCATCTTGTGAAATATGAGTTTTTAGGCGAATATCCTGTTAGGGGTAGAAATTGGAGTAGTAAAAAGGGGTACTGCATCAACGCAGCACCCCTATTTTATGCGGCGATTTCCGCCCATGACGGGACACCGTTTTTTCTGTTTGCTATAGCCGTCGCCATCTGTTCCAGTGCTTGGGCGTGATAGCTGAAAACACGTCTTGAATACTTCTCCGTATTGTAAAACAAATCCTCACAACCGCAGAAAAGAGTATCAACAATATCCGGCCACGCCAAACCATCAATATACCGATACCGGATAATCATGCGGCCCTCTGCGCGTCTGACGTGCCGCAAGACCGCTTCAATTTGCGCCCTTGTCTGACACCATCCGCAAAGGATTCTTCAAGCAGGGCCTCTAGGGCTTCTCTCCGTTGAAGATAATCCCCGATGCGGTCAAGCGCCTTGTTTGGAGATTTTGGCATACCTGTAAACTTGGGGGATGGTGGATTCTCGGAGGATGCAATCAGATTATCAAGCGCATCTTGTAAAAGGCTTCTTTCCTTTTGCTTGTCGGCATACCGCCGCAACTAATCCTTAACAATTGAGACCTCAAGGGAATCTGACATAATGAACCCTCCGAATGTTAGCGGGACAGAATAGCGCGGATAATGTTTGCAAACCATGTAAAGATTACAGCTTTTCGGCTCTCTCCATTTCCTCCCGAATAAGCCGCAGCAGCATCTTATTTATCGATTCTCCGCGCGACTTTGCATATTCCGTAACAAGCTTTTTTTCCTCCGGTTTCAGCCGAACCCGCAAATCTACAAACTGCGACAAATACCGCGCAGCCGCTTCCCTCTGAGCGGGAGTATTTACCCTTTTCTTTTCTTTCTCCATGCTGCCCTCCAATATTCCAATTAGCATAATTTTATTGCTATACAATAGTAACACAGTCATTGTATATGCGTCCATAGACATATTGTACAAATCTATGGGCGCATATTTGTAACTACTCACAATTGAACTATGGGCGCATAGATGTTATACTACAATCAGAAAGGGCAAGGGAAGCCGCCAGTGACAAAGCAGCACGATAAGCGCGGGGATTTGAAAGAGAGAGAATGAGACGCTAAGGCTAAGACTCACGCCCTCCCCGCCACGGCTTCCCGGAAAGCCAAATACAGGAAGGGAGATACCAAAATGAGCATGAACGACATTCAAGGCAAGGTGAACGACCTCCGCAGCCTCCGCATGATGCAGGAAGAGCTTGAAAAGGAAATCACCGCCATTCAGAACGAAATCAAGGCCCACATGACCGACACCAACACCGACGAAATCAGCGGCCCGGATTTCAAGGTGACTTGGAAGCTCATCACCACAAGCCGCCTCGACACCGCAGGATTGAAGAAAGCGGCCCCTGACCTCTTCCAGCAGTTCCAGAAGGTAAGCGAAACCCGCCGCTTCCTGATTGCCTAAGGCGGCAATCTCTCTATGAGATGGGATAGCGATATGAGACCGACAATGGCAAATCCCCCTCGGCTTGACCGGGGGGGATAAGCTGGAAAGTACACATAGAGAAACAGAGCGGATAAATCCGCACATCCAAATTATACCAGCAGAAGGGAGATAAAATCAATGCTAAATTCAGGGATTCTTGAAAAAATCGACCGTGTTCATGGAACGATTAAACTACTCGACGGCTTTATTTTCGACGCGCTGACGCTCGAACCGAATCAGGAAGATTTGGAAGTCATTCTAGAAGCATGGGGGCTTGTCGCTGAATCGTGGTTAGCCCTCCGGGAAGCCCTCCAAGAATTTGACAACGGTCTGACGAAAATATGCCTCGACCGATGAAAGATAACTCCCCGCTTTACGGCGGGGAGATTCCTGTATTTTGGCCGTTTTTCCGGCGTTTAATCGGAGTTCAGTTTTTCGCGAACCGCCGCCGTTTCGGGAGTATCTAGACCTGTTTCCGGGTCTCTATCCGGGGGATGTTTCCACGGCCCACCATTACGAAGGATTTCGTCCTCTTCGGCAAGCATTTCCTCCGGGGTATCTGCTCCCCAAAGGCCGAAAGCCTGACCTAGAATCTCAATATCTTCAAACTTGGCTAATGCATCCTCGGTCTCGCCGTTAATCACGATGTACCCGCCGCCTTGCAGTTTTTTCAGGCCGAACCCGCGCCGCTCTAGCATCCGCTTTGCCCTACGTTGAAGAAGTCTTTTCCGCTCTTGTGGATTCAAACGCATTGCGCAACCCTCCATTTCGTAAAGGCCTCTATGCTGCGCTGTGCGAGCAATCCCCGCTCAGAGCGGGCTTCATCTTCCTCACACTAGACAAACTCTCTTAACGCAGCCAGCGCACTATCACGGGCATTCTCAGCAGCCTTGTACCTCCGCAATGTCGCTTCCGCCGCCAACTCTGCATCCTCCATCTGCGAGCTTGCCGCGAGCTTAAACGGCCCTTCCAATTTGAGCTTTTCCAACTCCCGCTCCGCCAGAGTAGCAACGTGTTCCTCGACAAGTTCCTTCATCTGAGCAACCTTTTCTTCCGCCTCGCCCATTCGCCGCAGCCAAAGAGAACCGCTAGGCCCGTCCACCCGCGTCTTGCACTCCGCAAGCTCTTCCTCCGCCTGTCGAAGCTGTGCCGGGGGAAGATTCATAACCTCCACCTGCAACTCGGAGATTCGCCGCTGCCGCTCAATTTCTGCGGCCCTTCGGTTAGCTTCGCCCTGCCGCTGGGCCTCATTCAGAGCCTCTAGGGCCTCCGACAAATCATCATCCGCAGCAGCCAGCGCCGCCGCAGCCTTTTCGTAATTCTTGAAAATCTCAGTCATTTGTGAACCTCTCTTTCCTTAATCGTTATCAACTCCCCACTCTAATACTCATCATCATATTTATCTCAATGGGGGCCAGAGGCTTCCGGCCCCCCTCATAATCTTCAAACTCATCTGCAACTAAGACTCATAATCGGGAATACCGCTGTATACAACTGCGTACAACTGCATACCGCTGTACACGCCTTTTTTATATTGATTTTTCTTCGTTTTTCTTTTCTTGATTTGGTTTTATTTGTTTTTTTCTTTTTTTGTGTGCAAGAGCATACAACTGCGTACAAGTGTTAGTCTTTGCTAGATTTCTTAGTGAAAATATCTTCCGGGTCTAGGCCAAGCGGGGCCTCATCAATAATGCTATCGTCTATCAGATATCGTGCATAATCTGTGATATCCATGATATCCTCCCCGCGTTCTTTCGCCTTGCGTTTATACGCTGTATAGCGCCCCTTTACGGCATTAGTCCACCTCGAAACCTCGTAAGCGTTCAACTGACTAACAATTCTTTGTTTCAGAGTTTTCCATATACCGTTTTCAATTGATGTTAGCTCCGCCTCGATATCCTCAACTGCCATGATGTTTTGTTGAGCGTAATTGATAGCCAATTGAAGCATTTTCCCGGAAACCTCAAATCCTGCCGCCTCGAAGAGGGGGAGCATATCGACAGGAATCATGACAAATGGTGCTGTACCTGTCGATTCTCTCATTCCTCCGCCTCCCGC
>JAEEGL017318200.1_pt1 | contig 10941 bp, 10 predicted proteins | sample 9134231 | NCBI WGS metagenome assembly JAEEGL01 (sample SAMN16246548, study PRJNA631951) | gut metagenome | biome: gut microbiome; feature: rumen; material: fiber-attached | host: Bos | place: Iran: Karaj | collected 2018-10 | reverse complement strand
TATAATATTGTTCAGGCAGGAAAAGTTGAAAAAGCCCGGCCAAACGTTATATTATTGGGGCCGGATGCCTTTCGCAGTGAGACAGAGTTGGCAAATACCATAGCACACGAACTAAATCATGCAAGAAGTTACCTTAAAGGTGGTATTGCTCCAGAAGAGACAGCATATTCTTCCGGAAATGCATTAGATGATTACATAAGGGGGAAACGATAATATGTGGAACGATAATGATAGAATTTCAAATATTTTCCGTAATGTTGAAGATGGCAAAACCTTATATCCCTGTGTTTGCCCTATTTGCAACAAACGGAATGCTCATCTTTACATTCATAAGCATAACAATAGGCATTGTGGAATGTGGGCCTGGTGTAGCAATTGCGGAGCATTCTCTCATATGAGTGGAAAAGCTCCAAAATGGTGGCAGAATCCTGATTTTGTCGATTCTTCACGACTGTGCGGTGAACCACAATATTTGGATCAAATGAAAGAAAGACTGGATGACTGGATAAACACCATTATTCCAAAAGAGGTCACTAAAACTAGTAAACCCTTCATTATGGAAAACCGATTCGATGTTATCTTGAAAGAAGAACTTCAGGGCTTACCTGCAGGTACAACCGGTACAATTGTTGTTAAAGATGACTTCAGAACAATGACAATTGATTTTGTTGGTACGGATGGTAAAACAACAAGGTTACACGAAACGACGGAAAAGCTCCTTCAAGTCGTAGAGGTTGTTACGCCTTCAGATAATGGTTCATGTTCATAATCCTTACATTTTCATTTAAAAACAGTTGAAATATCCGGGCGGGATTATCCTGCCCGGATATTGTAAAGGATTAATATAGTATTCTCTCTGGACTTCCCGCGATTTCATGATATTGTGTTCGTGAAATCAAACGAAGGAGGTCTTTGAGACACTAAAACGTTAAAAATTACGTAATAGGAATAATAGGTTTGGACCATAGTTTTCCGGTCCAATGAGCGGTTTTTGCCTGAGATAACAGTTTCAAATTGAAATATTCCACTTTCAAATCGATTTTTCTTGTTGTATCTATTGATAAATGTGGACTGGTACGGATTTGCATGAGTGGGGAAATGTAAGAGTCAAGAAATAATGATTTGTATGCCAAGCAATAACAGCAAGTACCAACGGAAAAACTGTAAATAACGGGTTGCCAGAGCCGCTTGCACGGGCTTTTTGAGCCACCTCGTCGGTGAAATTGAGCCACTGCGACGGCCAGGAGAGCCATTCATTTTTCTTGTAAATAGATCTCGGAATCACTCTTCCCGAAAACCTAAAAAGCGATAAACCTCCAGGGTTTGGGGCAGGTGCCCCAAAAGGGCGATTGACTAGCCATTTGACACGGAAAATTCCTTAGTGGCTCTTTACACCGTTTTACTGGCTCTAAAACTCCGTGCAGTTGGCTCTATCTTGCCGTTATTCTCAAAAACAGATGTTGCCAACGCTTGGTATTATAATCAAATATTTTTGCTACCAAAAAGCAGTGATCTGTCAGTCGACAAATCACTGCTTTTTGTGAGAACAAGAAGTTGCGGGAAGCAAACAATATACTGAAAGACACGTTGGGCTTTTTCGCATAAGACTAGAAAAAAACAAGCTAACAGGATACAATCACTCTATATCATCATATATACGGCGCTTTTCCCTCGACCTTGGCATAGGATGGCTCCTTTTTCAATCAGTTTCAACAAGAGTCTTCTTGCAGTGGAAAGCGAAACATCCAACTCCTTCTCGATTTCCGCTCTGGTTAGCTTCTCTTTCTTACTGAAAAGGTCCAGTAACAGTTGTTCTTTTCCTTTTTTGCCTTCTTTTAAGCCCGTAACTTGCCCTTTTGATGTCTCAAGCATTTCGTTTTGATTTGGCAATACGATCTTAAATGCGCCGGACGTCACATAAAGCTGCGGCTTGCATCCGGATTCCTGATAGGAATTCATGATTTTGCCAATTCCTGTTCCATAAGATTCGATCAATTGTAAACGATAGAAGACATTTGCCAGATTCTTATTCCGACAATATGAGATCCCAAGCATCATATCCTCGTAGGAAATACCACCGGCAAGTCCTCCGATTGAAATAATCTCGATTCTGTTTTTATAGACGCTGAGCAGTGTCCCGGCGGAAACTGAGTAGTCACGATGGATGATTGCATTTAAAAGCGATTCACGAAGGGCAGTGTCTGGGTAATCTTTATGATCGATCCTCAGCAATCCTTCAAAAGTCGCTATGGTGCGATTTCTCATTTCCAAGTAGGCATAGGCATCTTCCAGTTGCTGCAATAAAGAACCGCCAAACTCGCGCCTGTCTTGAAAGTTTTGGGTGTCTATACCATCAAAAGTGGCCGCTTTGATAATATGCGGGCATTGATCAGATAAGAGCAGAGCAAGGTTAGAATAAAGGCCATCATTATCAATGAGCCCCAATGTTTTCATCTGCTGTTCGAAAAGAGGCAATCCGCGCTTTTTAAACGTTTCTGTTGCTTTTTCAAATGTTAGATCCTGATTTAAGGAACGGAGTTCTTCATAATTGTCACCGTCGGTTTCCTTGATCATGTGACGGATCGCAGTATCAGAAGCCGGAACAGAAGACGTCCCTTGACGAACAAAGACCCCTTCGGGACGCAGTCCCTTACTAGCAAGGTAATACGGCTTATGGGCTCCGCATTGGATCTCGACCTCGATCACACTTTTTTCGTCGATGGTCAACACATTATAGCGCATGAACAGCGTAACGTCCGGTTTGATTGCATCGCGTGAGACATTGGCTACTTGCTGAATCACAAAGTCTGTATGATCAACCCCAAGAACAGTACCGTCATCTTCCACTCCAATATACAGTTTTCCTCCTCGTGTATTGGCGAAAGCAACGATTTCTTTCTTGATATCGTCAGAATAAATTGATTTTAATTCTACAGATTCGCTTTCTGAAAAAAACATATAGACGCCTCCATAACTTCAATGAGTCTTTCTCTTTGTGTATTATACACAAATCTGTTCAATTTGTCAACCAAAAATGAACATGAACAGGATTTTGAACAGAATCGTGAACAGAACGAACTTCAAACGAACTTCAAAAAACAAAGGCTGTTTTCTGTTTTGGCTTATCTTATTCTTCCGAATTTCTAGCCCTTTCAATCAAAAAATTTAAAATTATGTGAATTTTTCCACGTTTTTCTTGAAATTTACGTGATTTTTGTTGCAAAACTGATTCGTGAATGCTATAATGAAGGTGTAAAGGATGGTGATGTTGTATGGAACGATACTCGATGAGCACACTCACAAAATGGAAAGAATCCGATAGAAAGAATCCGCTTGTTGTCTTTGGCGAAAGGCGAGTCGGGAAGACCTGGTTCCTAGAGGAATTCGGGAAATCCTTTCCTGACGGCTTTGTCAGGATCAATTTCGAAAAGCAGCCCGAATTCCATCAGTTTTTTCAGACAACGAAGGACGTTAAAAGAATCATTCAGAACCTTTCATTTGCAGTTGGAAGACCAATTACATCAAACACCCTTGTCATCTTGGATGAAATACAGGAATGCGAAGAGGCAGTAGGTTTTTTGAAATATTTCCATGAGGACGCGCCGGAGTATATTGTTGTAAGCGCCGTTTCGCGCCTCGGTCAGAAACTTGTCAAAGGATTTCCAGTCGATAAGGTCGATTTTATGAGAATGGGGCCGATGTCGTTTGAAGAGTTCCTCGAGGCAAACGGAGATCAAGAACTGGTCGGGTATCTGAAAAGTATCGACACAGTATCCAGGATCCCCGAAAAGTTTTCAGGACCGCTGACCGAGAAACTGAAAATGTATTTTGTCGTAGGCGGAATGCCGGAGGCGGTCAAGGCCTGGACGGAGGGAAGAGACATCCGGGAGGTTGACAGGATTCAAGGAGAGATACTTGATGCATACGAGTCCGATTACGCAAAAAATGCCGATTCGGTCGACATGCCTAAAATCCGGATGATCTGGAACTCACTTCCTTCCCAACTTGCCAGGGAAAACAAAAAATTCCAATATAGTGTCGTGAAAAAGAGCGCACGCGCAAGAGAGTACGAAAATGCTCTTAACTGGCTCGTCAATGCGGGCCTTGTAAAAAAAGTTCCGCGCATTACAAAACCTGGCTATCCGCTGGAAACGAATGAAGATCCTGATGCATTCAAGATCTATATGGGAGACGTCGGTCTTTTGCGCAGGCATTCGCGTCTCTCAAGTTCCACTTTCAGTGAGGGAAACAGGCTGTTTGAAGAATTCGAAGGCGCACTTGCGGAAAACTACGTTCTGGAAAGCCTCTTGAATATACCGGATCTCAGTCTGCACTACTGGTCGGAAACACCTTATGATGTCGATTTCGTCATCCGGCTTGGCCATGATGTTTTTCCTGTCGAAGTGAAGACAGGGAGAACCGTCAAAGCAGCCAGTATTAAGAATTATGCAAACGAGTATAAAGAACAGACAAAACTCTGCATTCGCCTTTCAATGAGGAATCTCTCATATGACGGAAAAGTGCTGAATGTTCCTTTATACCTTGCAGATGAACTTGAACGAATCGTAGCGCTAATTTTAGCCAAAACAAACGAATAGTATTGATAAATATGAGCAACGAAAAGGATAATATTAAAGAACTAGAGAATCAGCAAAAAGTGTTTTTTACGGCGGATTTGCACTTCGGACACGAGAACGTCCTGCGGTTTGACAAGCGGCCGTTCCAGTCTGTTGAGGAGATGGATCACGAACTGATCCGGCGATGGAATGCAAAAATTGGAAAAGGAGATCTTGTTTACGTGCTGGGAGACTTCATCTGGAAGTCAAGCACGAACGATGCACCTGCACTCATCAGATCTTTAAACGGGCAGATTATCCTGATAAAAGGGAACCACGACCGATTTCTGCATAATGCAGCTGCAAAGAAAGAACTTGCTGGAATTAAGGATTATGATGACATCACCGTGACTCTCTGTGATGGAACGAGTCGCAGGTGCATTTTGAGCCATTACTTTATTCCGTTCTACGTTGGTCATCGCTACCAGGCGATCCATCTTCACGGGCATTCACACAATACGGAAGAGGCTGATGAGGAGTGCCGTATCATCCAGGAACTGAATGACAAAGGGTATAACTTGAAAATCTATAACGTTGGATGCATGGACTGGAATTATGAGCCGGTCACTCTAGATGAGATTTTGGAAAAGGAAAAAAAGCACTGTGAGGAACAAGTCGATATTATGGATTGCCGGGAACACCCGTGACTTCAGTCATGGGATGAAAGGCAACCGTTTTTCTGTCCATCAACTCTTTTCCTGAGAGAATGCGTTGACCCTTGCCTATAATATGCACAATCATAAAGTAGTTCCCGTAACAGGGGATAGTGGGTGTGTGTCCACCCAGTGTTTGGTAACCCAACACGAAGCTCGTGACTTTAGTCATGAGTAGTTCACTTGGAAGTCAAGCACGAACGATGCACCTGCACTCATCAGATCCTTAAACGGGCAGATTACCCTGATAAAAGGGAACCACGACCGATTTCTGCATAATGCAGCTGCAAAGAAAGTACTTGCTGGAATTAAGGATTATGATGACATCAGCGTGACTCTCTCTGATGGAACGAGTCGCAGGTGCATTTTGAGCCATTACTTTATTCCGTTCTATGTCGGGCATCGCTATCAGGCGATCCATCTTCACGGGCATTCACACAATACGGAAGAGGCTGATGAGGAGCGCCGGATCATCCAGGAATTGAACGAAAAAGGGTATAACTTGAAGATCTTCAATGTCGGATGCATGTACTGGAATTTTGAGCCGGTCACTCTGGACGAGATTTTGGAAAAGAGCTGTTGTTAAAGCAAAAAATCAAAATCAAGTCTTCGATATTTGGCAAAATTCGATTCTGTGTACTCCGGAATAAATCTCCCACAGGTTGTGGGATAATCTTAATATCAAGAACTTCTGTAATTCGATTTTTGGAGAAGGCTGACCCTCAAGACAAGAATCCTGAAAATTGGGTATGAAGGAGAGGAAAAATGAGAATCAATGCAATGATTATTGACAGAATCAAGGATGTTAACCATGGTTGGGATTCGTTTGCAGCCGGGGAAAAAACCGCGCCTCTGATCATACGCCTGGCGGAAACTCTTGACGAGATGGAACCGCAGGGCGACGACAATCTTCATACGATCTGGATAACGGCGCGCCGTCCCACATTCAGGCAGTTTTACGATTGGCATTACGGGTATGACGAACCTTACAAGGAAGCATCTGCAAAAACGATTGAAAGTGCAAAAGCTGAATATGCATACGATTATCCCCTGCAGAAAGTGTGGTACCGACTGTCGGTCAAGCACTTTACAAGATCATCCGAAGAAGCATTCTATGCGCTTTTTATTGATTATAATTTAATTTTCACAATCAATGACTGCAATCAAAGAGAAGAATACGATGACGAAGAATTGCTTGAATGGGCCATCCGTGAATCGGAAGCATTCATAGCCTGTGTTCGCAACGGAACTTATGTGGAAAGAATACTGGAGCGCATTCCGTATATCTACCGCGAAGGAACCATCAAACGCAGAGACCTGTGGGAGGCGGATCCAGAAGCAAAAAAAGCATTTTTCAAGCCTTATCGAAAGAGAGAGATCAAGAAATTCTACTCATATTTCAAATCTGACAGGCCTGATAATCCATTGCTTCACGAAATGACGGCCCGCAAATATTACGAGGCTTGCGCGGTAATATATCATGCACTCGGCATTCACCGAAAAACATTGGATTTTCGTTATAAGGAAACCGAAGCGGAACGTGAACGGTACGGTGGAGTTGCCCAGACGCCAAAAGAAATGTATTATTCTCGTGCGGATGGAAGGGATAACGGATTGAAGAATGTCCCGATGGATGATCCATTGGCTTTTGAGGAATGGGATTCTGAAAAAGGCCCGTATTACGAGTCCAACGGTTCGCATCCATGGGAAATCATTCCTTCTTTCAGCACGTCTTTCAGTATGCACATGTATCCGGTGAAAAAAGAAAACAACGGCTATTGCTTTTGCTTATCGGGTTCAACCTCATTTCGGGCCCCGGAAACCATCATCGCGGCGAATGCTCTTTATGAGGCAGGTTATCCGGTCGAAGTATATGGAATGGATGAAATCACAGATCGGATCGAAGGTAATGATTCATTATCCGTTGTTCCAAAGAGTGACCATACTCTCTTCAGTGAAGCAATTACTCTTCCAGAAGGTGTTACAGGTCGCGCAGTTGCCGAAAAAACTGAATGGCAATTTGACGTTTACAGGCTAAAGTAGCAAAAGGTTTTCACTATTTCACTGGAAATGTCACTCCCCAAAAAACGGGGACCGATAGAATTGCCATTTTAGGCCCAGACTTTTTCCTTCAGGCAATGGTGGGGACAACTAAATTTGGCTCTAGGACATTATAAAATGTCTGAGACATTGTAAAAAATGTCCTAGAGGTATAATGGTAGAAAAATCAATTGGAAAAAACTAAAATGGGGGTTGCTCAGTTTCATGAGCGACCTCCGTTTTTGATACAAAAAAACAGTCTTTGGGAGACAGATAAAAAGCAACCCTGCAAAAGAGTTGCTTGTCATCAGTTTTTTTACAAGTCGGAATGAGAACCGATGTCGACCAGCGTCAAAGTATAGGCCGTGGTGAACTTAACCTGATACATCAGCTGTCCAGAGCCGCTTTGAGCTCATCCATTGAGGAATAGCCCGGAACGGAAGGATCGGAAGATATCCTCTTTGCTTCCTCCATTGAGGCGAGCGTTTTTTGAGCATACTGAGGCATCTCAACAGTAAACGGCAAACCCCCTCGAAGTACACACTGGTGGAGAAACAGATTCACGGCGCTGGACATATCAAGACCGAGTGTATCAAACAAATCGGTTGCTGCTTTCTTCACGTCGGCGTCAATACGAACTTGAGTGGGAGTGGTAGGCATAAAAAACATCTCCTTTGCTTCGGCTTCGCCATTATTATACTCATAATGGTTTACATTGTCAAGCAAAAGTGCAATAATTGACAAAAAATATCGTTATTGAGGCGAAAGAGGAGGTTTATGCTTATAGCCTCCCAACCTGTCATTAAAGACATAATGTCCGGCCTGGTCAATATAATATCACAACCTATCGGGTACAGTTATGTCGCAGTTATGGTGCAGTTATGGTGCAGTTATGACATAATTTGAGACAGATTTACACCTTGGAAGTCTTTAGGACAAAAAATGTCCTAGAGAAAATGACCGAGACAGAAACTCAGTTTTCATACAAGAGACCACATTTGTTTCAAACGAAATGTGGCCTCTTTTCGCTATATTAGTTTTTTCTTTTGCTCATGGAACTGCACCTGTCCTCCATAAGCATTATCAAGTCTGCTTTCATATCATCCGGCAGCAACGAGTCTTCCACATCTGCGATAAACCTGGGAAGCGAATCAATAATGCTGTCGATCATATCGTTTGCAGGCTTCTCTGGGATGCCCGCAGTTTGTGCGAAGATCAAAAAGTCCTTTCGGTGAAGATTGGACTTCTTGCCGTTCATCGGTAGGGCAAACTGTTCCTTGTCCTCAGGCATGACAAGGTTGACGGGGAGCAGATCGTAAGCCGGGGAAAGGATGTAAATGCCGCTCTCCGGAGCTGTTTCGATAAGTGAGAAGTTCTTGAGGTGCATATCAGAATTGCCAACGGCAAAGGAGAAAACGAGCCGTAGGAAAAACTCGGCCAAATCGAACACAGGCATCGAGGAATATTTCTGTATAAGCTTTGCGCAACGCTCGTATGAGCCCTTATATTTATCCTGCGTCAGTCTTTCGTCCAGTTGACAGAAATCTTCCATGGCAAGCTTTTTCGTACCGTTTTTATCCGTGATACGATCGACGCGCCTGGTTATGAAAGCGTATCCGCTCTCGGCCTTAATAAGCGCGTGTGGGACAGTTTTTATCCCTGCATGCGCCGCCATATGCATGATGAGATGTTCGGATTCGGGCAGAGCCCTGAAGGCTTCGACCTGCGGCTTGAGAATGTAGCCTGTCGGGTAGTCCACGAGCGTGAGCCGAGGCTGCTGTCCGCGTCCTGAATGTAAGTGAAGTGAAATCTTTTTCTGGACGCCAGGTACGGTAAACCCCTTGTCCGTACTTTTTTCAACAAGAACGGAAAGAGATTTCTCGTCAAGTTCGATAAGCGGAAGTTTCGTTGTTTCGAAGAACTTCTTGATGCACCTGTCATGCCATCCGTGTTCGGTATTGGATTCAATCGGTTTCCCGCAGCAAAGACAATTCATGCTTTTTCCTCCGATCTGGGCTTGTCAAAAACGCTCACGTTGCCGATGCCGTCGCGACAGGCAACGAGCAACAGTCCGAATCGATCCTGCGGATTGAGTTTCCAGTTATGGCTGACGACTTCAAGCAGCCAGCCTTCTGGAACGAGCCCGTCAAAAAAAGGGAACAGCGTTTTTGAAATATAAGGCATTATGGTCAGCGGCAGCGTCAAAGATACGGCGGATGCATTGGGAGTTGAGAGATAGGCATTATCATACATGAAGATATAGCCCTCGTCGGTCTCAGAAAGAAGCCCGGCAAAGCTGTCGCGCACGTAGATATAAGCAGTCCTGAAAGTGTTCATAACTCAATTTCGCTCCTTTCCGTTTTGCCGGGAACAGCCTCGCAGCCAAACATACCGAGCGCGATATTGACCTTGTCCATTCGCACCGTAGACTTGCCTTGCTCAAGCTCACGCACAAATCTGAGTCCGAGTCCGGAACGAAGAGCAAATTCCTCCTGCGTCAAGCCTGCCTTCTTGCGCTGTTCCTTGATAAATTGAGCTATCTTGTTCATAGTCGTCGCCTCACTGCATAAGATTTCTGATCACCATGAACACCCATGATTTCATGATGAGTTCACGTACAAATTTTATACCCTTTAAGGTGTAATGTCAAGAGGTAAACCTAAAATTATACCCGTTAGGTGGTAAATTTGTATAAATTCAATGAAAATATACCCCATCGGGTGCAATATTTTAAACGATCCTTTGAAATCGCATTTTTTGTATATGCAAAAACCTGTGAAATCGCAATTTGTTGCCCGTATTCTGGCAAAAAAACACAAAAAACACAAAATGTCACGAAGGGGAAAATATTCGCCTTTTTTGTTTTCTTTAAGGTGAAATATTTGATATAATATAAGGGTAGTAAAGCATGATGGTGGAATAAGCAAATACAAAGAACAACAACCTTTATTCAATTGTAAACCAGCAAAACAGCTGTAATATTTTTACCAACAATAGATTCTAGCACTTTGATAAACAACCACAGAAAGGAGCGCAAGGTACTCCAGACCGAAGAAAGGACTATTTTTCTTACCAATGCTAATGTACAGTGGTTCGGATATCCTTGCAAAAACCAATGAAAAGAAACAGATTTTTGATCATCGCAGCAGCCTTGATCCTGGCCGTGATCACCCTGACGGCCTGCACGGTGGACATCGATGACGGCAAGATCGACGTAGATCCTGAGATCCTAGATCAGCTGCCATTCACCGTAGAAGTAACGGGTCTGGAAGGCGTGTCGGGTACTATCCAGGCACTCCCGGTGGATGATACAGCCAAAGCCGCAGCCTTGGATACCGTCAAAAGCACGTATTGCGTGCCCGTTGGCGCAGTGACATACGCGGCAGACATTTCGTTCGTCAAGGACGGCAAAGAAGTCGTCCTGGACAAACCCATTACCCTGGAGATCGAACTGAAGATTGCCTTGCTGTCCCTAGATCAATACGTGGTCTACGTCGTTCATGACGGCAAAGCCACCGAGATCGTTCCGGTCGTGCAGGGCAAGAAACTGTCCATCACGGTCTCGGAATTCTCAGTGTTCCTGGTCGCCCCGAAGAGCAATCACAGCCCAGGCGAATGGACTTATAACGAAT
>JAEEGL017308414.1_pt1 | contig 10941 bp, 15 predicted proteins | sample 9134231 | NCBI WGS metagenome assembly JAEEGL01 (sample SAMN16246548, study PRJNA631951) | gut metagenome | biome: gut microbiome; feature: rumen; material: fiber-attached | host: Bos | place: Iran: Karaj | collected 2018-10 | reverse complement strand
CGTAGGCCGCGATGATCACGTGCATGATGCCGAAATTATTCAGCCCTTCCTTCCGCTTCCGCCGGATATATTTTTCGATCTCCGTGATCTCCACCGGGTCCCGGAAGAAATTGCTGGAGGTGTTTCGCGTCACCATGATATAGGGGGAGACCATAGCCATGGCGGTCAGGCTCCTGATCCGGCGGCCGTCCTTGCGATCGCCCCACTTTTTTCTGAACTTTTTGACTTCCATACTGTTGCACCTTTCCAAGGGTTTTCTATAGTATACCCGCAGAAAAGAGCGATTGCAAGGAGGGATTTAGCTCGCTATAATAGAGACAAACGATGGGGGAGGTCCTGCCATGGAGATATTGGCTCCTGCCGGAAACGAACAAAGCCTGATCGCCGCCGTGCGAAGCGGTGCGGACGCCGTGTATTTGGGCACCGGCGCCTTCAACGCCCGGCGCAACGCGGACAACTTCAAGGACAACAGCCTTGCGGAAGCGGTGAATTACTGCCACGGCCGGGGCGTGAAGGTGTACGTGACCCTTAACACCCTCATCCGGGACGAGGAGCTGCCTGCTTTTTTGACCGCCGCCCGGGAGGTGGCGGAGGCTGGCCCCGATGGGGTCATCGTCCAGGATCTGGCGGTGGTGAAGGTGCTGAAGACCATCTGCCCCGACCTGCCGTTGGTGGGCTCCACCCAGATGTCCGTCCACAACGCCGCCGGGGTGAAGGCCCTGGAGGAAATGGGCTTTTCCCGGGTGGTCCTGGCCCGGGAGCTGACGCTGGAGGAGATCCGGAAGATCCGCGCCGAGACCAGGGCGGAGCTGGAGGTGTTCGTCCACGGAGCCCTGTGCATGAGCGTGTCCGGCATGTGCTACTACTCCGCCATGATGGGGGAAAGGAGCGGCAACCGGGGCCTGTGCGCCCAGCCCTGCCGCCTCAACTCCTCCTGCAACGGGCGGCCCTACGCCCTGTCGTTGAAGGACATGAGCTTCATCACCCGGGTCCGGGACCTGGAAGCGGCGGGGGTCTGCTCCGTGAAGATCGAGGGACGCATGAAGCGGCCGGAGTATGTGGCCGCCGCCGTCACCGCCGTCCGCACCGCCCTGGAAGGCAAGCAGCCGGACATGGCCACCCTGCAGGCGGTGTTCTCCCGCAGCGGCTTCACCGACGGGTACCTCACCGGCAAGCGGAACGTGCGCATGTTCGGCGTCCGCACGGTGGAGGACGCCGCGGCTTCCAAGACGGTCTTCGGTAAATTGGCCGAGCTCTATCGCCGAGAATACTCCGGCGTGCCCGTGGACCTGTCCCTGACCGCGGCCGACGATTCGCTTTTGCTGGTGGCGGAGGACGGGGCGGGCCGTCGGGCCGAAGCCTCCGCGCCCATACAAAATGGGGACATGGCCCCCCTCACCGAGGACATCGCCCGGCGAAACCTCGCCAAGACCGGCGGCACGCCCTTTACGGTGCGTAATTGCCAGGTGAAGTTGCCCGAGGGTCTGCCTGTGCCCGGTTCCGTGGTGAACGGCCTCCGGCGGGAGGCCCTGGACCTGCTTTTGGAAAAGCGCTCCCGGGGCAACGGCTATGAACTCCACGCCATGGCGACGCCTGCCATAGCGCCCTATTCGCCCCAAAGACAAGCTCTGCGGCTGCGCTTCGAGCGGGCGGAGCAGGCCTTCTTCCCGCTTGAAGCGGAAGCGGTGATCCTGCCCCTGGAGGAGATCGAACGGCATCCGGAGCTGCTGCAGGAATCCGTCCCCCTGTGGGCGGAACTGCCCCAGCTCATCTGGCCCCTGGAGGAACAGGCGGCCCTGGACCGGCTCCTGGCCCTGAAGGAGAAGGGCCTCAGGGACGCGGTGGCGGGGAACGTGTGCGAGCTCGTTTTAGCCCAACGGGCCGGGCTCACCGTTCACGGCGGCCCCACCCTGAACGTGACCAACACCCTGTCCTTGGAGACCTACGAGGCCATGGACCTGACGGATACCACCCTGTCCTTCGAGCTGCCGGTGAAGATGGGGGCGAAGCTGGGCGGAGAGAAGCCCCGGGGGATCCTTGCTTACGGCCGGTTCCCCGTCATGCAGTTTCGGGCCTGTCCCGCTCGGGGGGAGAAGGGCTGCGGCGGCTGCGAAGGCCGGCCGGAGCTGGTGGACCGCAAGGGCGTCACCTTCCCCATGGTCTGCCACGATCGGCGGTATACGACTCTGTTGAACTCCGTGCCCCTGTACCTGGGGGACAAGGCCCTGCCGCCCTTCGACTTCGTCACCCTCTATTTCACCACGGAGGACGGCCCCGCCTGCCGGCAGGTCTACGAAGGCTTCCGCCGGGGGAAGGAACCCTGGTTCGACCGGACCTCCGGCCTGGCCTTCCGGACTTTGTTATAAATCCACATATTGTCCAGCGGTTCGCCGAAGCGGGCCGCTTTTTTTGTTGTATACACATCTGTACCGGGGACAGGTCATAGAGTGGACCATGGAAGAAAGATCGGATTGGAAAACCTGGCTGCTGCCCCTCTTGACGGAGGATATGCGTCAGGCCCTGGCGCCTCTGGATCTCAATGGCGTTACGGAGATACGGCTCCGGCTGGGTCGGCCCATGGAGGTGGTCACGGCTCTGGGGAGCCGCCTGCTCTACGCCCCCAACGGTCGGCCCATGCTGCGGGAGGGGGAGCAGGAGGGGCTGCTGTCCGCCTTCTGCAACCACGCCCGGTACGCCTGGGAGAAGGAGATTCGGCAGGGATTCATCACCCTGCAGCAGGGGGGCCGCGTGGGCGTTACCGGGCGGATCGCCGCCGAGACCGGTGCGCCGGCCCTGGTGACGGGCTTCTGCATCCGGATCCTCCGGCCCGTGGTGGGCTGCGGGGAGCAGGTGCTGCCCGCGCTGCTGGAGGAGGGGCGGCTGCGCTCGACGCTCCTGTTCTCCGCCCCGGGCTGCGGCAAGACCACCCTGCTACGGGACCTCGTCCGCCTCCTGTCCGACGGCCTTGGCGGCGCGTCGCCCCACCGGGTGGGGGTGGTGGACGAGCGGTACGAGATCGCCGGGGAGGCAGGCGACAGCTTCGATCTGGGGAATCGGACGGACGTGCTCCTGGGCGTTGGCAAGGGAGAGGGACTGCTGCGGCTGCTGTCCACCATGGGGCCCCAGATCCTGGCGGCGGACGAGCTGAACCTCGCTGGGGACGTGGCATCGGTGCTGGAGGCTAAAAGCAGGGGCGTGGAGGTCCTCTGCACCGCCCACGGCGGCACCTTCGAGGAGCTGCTGCGCCGGGAGGGGATGGAAAAGATGTTTGCCGCTCGGACCTTCGAGCGGTATGTGCGTCTGACGGGCTGCGGCCAGGTCCGGGAGATACGGGACGGGGAGGGGGCGCTGTTGTGAAACTATTGGCGGGGATGGCCCTGTTTCTCCTCTGCGCGCTGGCGGGGGAGGGCAAGAGCCGACGGCTCCAGCGTCGGGCACAGACGCTGTTCCGGCTCCATGAACTGGTCCGCGAGATCGGCGACAGGCAGCTTGCCGCCCTGATGTCCTTTCGGGAAGGGGTCCTTTACTGCCAGCCCTCGCCGGAGCGGGAACAGCTGTTGCGGCTGGCGAGCGGCAAGGAGGCTGCCCTGCCCCTGCTGACGGCGGAGGAGAACGACGCCCTGGGAGCCTACGCCCGGTCCGACAGCCGGTCGCCATCGGCTTTGCGGGCGGAACGGGACGGGCTGCTGGCCCTGCTGAGGCGAAGCCGGGAGCAGGCTGAGGCGGAGCTCGAGAGCAAAGGACGGGTCTATCGTTCCGTCGGGTACCTGTGCGGCGCGGCGTTGCTGCTGCTGGTCATCTGATATGCAGATCGAGATCCTCATCAAGATCGCGGGCCTGGGGCTGCTGGTGTCCGTCATCATGAACCTGTTGAAGCAAAGCGGCCGGGAGGAGCTGGCGGCCCTGGTGGCGGTGGTGGGACTGGCCATCGGCACGCTCCTGGTGCTGGAAACGGTCAACTCCCTGATGGAGACCATCCGGCGGGTGTTTTCCCTGTACTGAGAGGAGGACGGTTATGGAGATGATACGGGTCCTGGGCGTGGGGCTTGCAGGAACGCTCCTCGCCATGACCCTGGCGAAGCACAACGGCGGCTACGGGCTTCTCACGGGCGTCGCCACGGGGGGTCTGCTGCTCGTGATGCTCCTGGGGCAGACCGAGGCGCTGAGCGCCTCCCTGGGGGAACTGGCGGGCGTGGGGCAGCTATCCTCCGCCTACATGAGCCGGGCGGTCCGTATCCTGGGCCTCGCCTGCCTTACGGAGGCGGGGAGCCGCATCTCGAAGGACGGGGGTCAGGGAAACATCGCCCTGAAGGTGGAGCTGTGCGGCCGGGTCATGATCCTCTGCGCCGTGCTGCCGGCCGTGAAAGAGGTATTGCGGGCCGCCGAGACCCTGCTGGCGGGGCTGGGCGCATGACCGCACTGCTGCTGTGCGGCCTGCTGCTCCTGTCCCCGGCGGACGCCGGCCCTGCGGCCACGCTCCCGCCCGCCCAAACGGAGGAGTTTCTCGAAGCGGTGGACCTTTCCGCCTGGGACCAGTTCTTCTCCCGGATGGAGGAGACGGAACCGTGGCAGCGCCCCTCCGATCTCTTTCGGACCATGGCGGAGGGGGAGACGGACCCGGCCCGGCTCATGGCCTGGCTGAAGACGCGGGGGCTGGCGGGCCTTTCCGGCGCCGTGTCGATGCTCTTGCTGGCCCTGATCACCGGCGTGCTGGCGGCATTGTTCGAAACGATGCTGGACGCGCCGTCAGTGCCTGCCCGGCGGGTGCTGTCCCTGGGACTGGCGGCACTGCTGCTCACCCGGCTGCTGCCCCTCCTGCAGCGAGGCATTGCCTGCTTTCGGGGCATCTTCTCCCTGGCGGAGGTGACCGTGCCCCTGATGATCGGGGCGCTGCTGCTGTTGGGCAGCCCCCAGGGCGCTTCCGTCATGGGGACCCTGGGGGAGCTGCTGCTAAACACCTGTCTGCGGTGGATGGGGGGGAGCCTCATTCCCCTGACCCTGTCGGCGGGCGTCCTGCGGGCGGCGGACCTGACGGGGGACAGCGTGCTTTCAGCCATCTCCCGAATGCTGTTCAGCCTTTCCCGCTGGGGAGTGCGGCTCATCGCCCTGGGTTACTCCTTGGCGGCGTCGCTCATGGGCGCCGGAGCGGCGGGGATGGATTCCCTGCTGCTGCGCACGGGCCGGGCGGCGGCGGGGAGCCTGCCTCTGGTGGGCGCCATCGTGTCCGATTCCCTGGGGGCCACTGCGGCTTGCCTGGGCCTGGTGAAGGGGGCCCTGGGCCGGACCGGAATGCTGTTGGCCCTGTGGCTGGCGGCCGGCCCCGCGCTGGCGTTGCTTCTGCACGGCTTCGGTTTGAAGGTGGCTTCGTCCCTGCTGCTGTCCCTGGACCAGCGGGAGATGGGGACCATGCTCCTGGCCCTGGGGGAGATGCTCACCGTCTTCGGCGCCCTGATCCTGGCCGCCGGGGCCATGGTGGGCGTCACTGTAGGCGGGGCGGCGGGCTGCTTCGGAGGGGGCCTATGAGCGAGGGAATGATGTCGCTTTGCGTATGCGGCGCCGCCACCGGTCTGTTGCTGACGCTGTTCCCCTCCGGGAGCGCAGGCGCGGCGGGGCGGCGGGCCGTGTCGGTCTGTTATCTGTTGGAAGCCATGCGCCTCTTATGGCTGGCGCTGAAGGGGGGATGAGCCATGGAGGCAGCGCGGATCAAAAAGGCGCTGGACCGGCTGCGGAGCCGGAAGCACTTTTCCTGGGCCGTGTATGGAGCCTTGCTCCTGCTGGCGATCTTTTTCTACGGCCTGGGCGAAGGCTGGTTCCGGGCCGCGCCGCGGGACGGGCCGACGGCGCCGGAGGCGACGCTGGAGGAACGGCTGGAGGACATCCTGAGCCGGATGCGCGGCGCGGGCAAGGTCCGGGTCCTCATCACCTACGCCACGGCGGGGGAGCGGGTGGCCGCCACGGTCAGCACCCTGGACGAGAGCGTGTCGGAGACCTCCGGCGGGACCACGGCCACCCGGTCGGAACAGTCCCGGGAGATGAAGCAGCCCGCCACCGTCGCCACCGAAGGCGGCCAAAGCCCCATCATCCTGGTGGAGCGGGAGCCGGAGATCCGGGGCGTCATCGTGGTGGCGGAAGGCGCGGCGGACCCCACCGTGCGGCTGAGCCTTCAGCGGGCGGTGCAGGCGGTGACGGGCGTGCCCCTTTCCTGCATAGAGGTGTTTGAAATGAACTATCCCTCATAGGATAGACCGTGGAACCCAAATCCCCAAATGCGACAACATTCGATAAGGAGGAAAAAACATGAGACCATCCATCCAAAACATGAGGAAACTGCTGAATCGGCGCACCATGACGTTGCTGGCTGTGTGCCTGCTGCTGCTGGCCGCGGTGGCCGCCAACGTCATCATGAACCGAAACGAAGCGAAGGCCGCCAAGGCCGACACGACGGCGGTCAGCGTGTCCGCGCCGGGGGCTCAGGGGAGCTTCTTCGATATGTACCGCAGCGAACGGGACAGCGTCAGGACCCAGGAGCTGGCGTACCTCGACGCCATCGTGGCCCAGGGCGGCGACGAAATCACCCTGTCCGAGGCCCAGAAACAGAAGATGACCCTGGTGGACTGCATGGAGTCGGAGCTGAACACGGAGAACCTGATCCGGGCCAAGGGCTTCGAGGAGGTGATCGTATCCATGCACAACGGGTCCGTCAACGTGATCGTGGACGCCGACGCTCTGACCGACGAGCAGGTGGCGCAGATACTGGACATCGTGCTCCGTCAGACCGGGGAGACGGCGGAAAATATCAAGGTGTCAACCGCACAATAACGGGTTGCCTTTTTCGTCAGAAGTTGGTATACTGTTACCGTATCAATGTGTCCAAAAACATAAGGAGGTCAACACAATGAACGAAATCGATACCAACGTTGAAAACAATCAGGGCGGAAAGATCGTATTTGCTGAGGATGTGGTCGCAACCATCGCCTTTTTGGCGGCCAGCGAGGTCGAGGGCGTCCATGCCATGATCGGCACCGCCATGGAAGGCATCTCCGAAAAGTTGGGCAAGAAGAATTACACCAAGGGCGTGAAGGTCGAAGTCGGCACCGAGGAGTGCGCTTGCGACATCACCATCGTGGTCAAATACGGCTATCGCATCCAGGAAGTGGCCCTGAAGGTCCAGCAGGAGATCAAGAACGCCATCGAGACCATGACCGGCCTCAAGGTGGTGGAAGTCAACGTCAACGTGAACGGCATCTATTTCGAGCCGGAGAAGAAGGCGGAGCCCCAGGTCGAGGAGCCTGAGCCCGAACCCGAAGAGCCCGCCGCCCCCGCGCCCCGCGTGAAGTAAGTATCGAAAGAACGATCCCGGCCGGAGCCCGCCTCGGGGCGGGCTCCTGGCCATAGGAAGAGGAGAAAACTATGAAGCTGTTGGATCGTTTCCTGCTCTGGATACTCTCGGTGCTGGCCGTCGTCCTGGGCCTGCTGCTGATATTGCTGGTCCTGTTCCCCTCCGTCACCTGGCTCCAGGTGCCCGGTGTGCGGGTGGCGGTAGGTCTGCTGGCGCTGTTGAGCATCCTCTCCGCGGTGGGGCTCCATCTTCGCCGCGCCATCCGCAAGCGCAACGAAGCCGCCCTGGTCAACGAGGGAGAGAACGGCAACGCCTACGTGACGCTGAGCGTCGTCGGCGACATGGCCAGGCGCATCGCCCTGGATTGCGAAGGCGTTCGCTCCTGCAAGAGCGAGGTGAAGAACAACGGCAGCGGCGTGGATCTGGAGCTGGAGGTGGCCCTCAATCCCGGCGTGGCCGTGGCGCCTCTGGCGGCCATGCTGCAGGAGCGGCTGAAGAACCGCATCTTCGAGATGACGGGCATCCATGTGGGAAAGGTGGGCATCCTGGTGGAAGCGGCCTCCGAAGCGAAGGCTCCCAAGCAGGATCCCGCGGCGCAGCTTCCCAGTCGGGTCAAATAATAGGGACAGGCTATGAAGGATTGGATCAAAAATTTTTACGGCGAGCATAAATGGCTCACCATCATGGCGATCGCCGCTCTGGTGCTGGGGATCCTTTTCCTCTGCATCGGGTTTTGGCGGACGCTCCTGCTGGCGGCTTTGATCGCCGTGGGCGTGCTCATCGGCACCTTGCTGGACAGGGGCGGCTGGGCAGCGGTGAAGGATTTCTTCGCCGGACTCTTTCGTAAAGGATGAGGGACGGATATGGATCATCGTTCCCTGGCGCGTGAGATCGCGATGAAGATGCTCTACGCCGCTTCTCTGGGCGGCGGGGAGACTATGGACGAGGTTTTGGAGCAGAGCGGACAGGCGGACGTCCTGTCGGACAGCGAAAAGACCTTTTTGGAGAATCTGGTGGCAGGCGTCACAGACCGTCAGGCGGAGCTGGACGAAGTCATCGGCAGGTATTCTCAGGGCTGGGCGCTGAACCGACTGGCGCGGGTGGATCTGACCATCCTGCGCATGGCCGTCTATGAGCTCATGTGCATGCCGGAGATCCCCGTAGGCGCCACCATCAACGAGGCGGTGGAGCTGGCCAAGAAGTACGCCGAGGACAAGTCCTCCGGCTTTATCAACGGGATCCTGGGCAGCGCTGCCCGGGAGCTTCGCGGCGAATGAAGGGGGCGGTGCTGGGCATCGATACCAGCTGTTACACGACCTCGGTCGCCTGCTTCGGCCGAACCGGCGTCCTGTACGACGGGAGGACCCTCCTCCCGGTCCAAAAGGGCGACAGGGGGCTGCGGCAGTCCGAGGGCGTTTTTTTGCATACCCGTCAGCTGCCGCCCCTGGTGGAGGCGGCTTTCTCGGCGGTGCCGCCGGAAGGCATCGCCGCGGTGGCCTGCAGCCGCGCCCCCGTAGATCGGGGGGATTCCTATATGCCCGTGTTCCTGACGGGCATGGGCGTGGCCCGGGCGCTGGCGGCTTCCCTTCAGGTGCCGCTATTCCCGCTGGATCATCAAAGCGGCCACATCCGCGCCGCCCTCATCGGCAACGAGGCCCTTATCACAGCGCCCTTCTATGCCGTGCATCTTTCCGGCGGCACCACGGACCTGCTGGCCGTGGCGGCCAAAGGCCCCGGAGCATTCTCCATCGAGCCCCTGGGCTGCTCCGAGGATCTGCATGCGGGCCAGCTGGTGGATCGGGTGGGCGTGTTGCTGGGCTGCGGCTTTCCGGCGGGCAAGGAGCTGGAAGCTCTGGCCCGTCAGGCCCAGGCGCGGGACGTGCGCATCCCGGCTTCCGTGCGGGAGCTGGCCTGCTCCCTGTCGGGGGCGGAGACGGCGGCCCGGCGATTGCTGAACGAGGGGCGGACGGCGGCGGAGATAGCCTACGGTGTCTACGATCTGCTGGCCCGGACGCTGAACAAACTTCTGACCAACGCGGCCCGTCAGCAGGGGGAGCGGCCCGTGCTCCTCTGCGGCGGGGTGGCCTCCAGCCAGCTGCTGAGGGACCTGCTGCAGGATCGGTGCGAGCTGCCCCTGTTCTTCGGCGAGAGTCGCTATTCCAGCGACAACGCTGTGGGCGTGGCGACCCTGGGGTACGACCGGGAGGTGGCTCAATGACGGAGCTGAAGCCGGTCTTTACCGTTTCCGAACTGAACGAATACGTGGATCTGATGCTCTCCCGGGACCCCTTTGTGGGCGAACTCACGGTGACGGGGGAGATCAGCGCCTTCAAGCGCCACACCTCCGGCCACCTGTACTTCACGCTGAAGGACGACGCCGCTTCCGTGCGCTGCGTCATGTTCCGGCCCAACGCCCTTCGGCTCAGCTTCTTCCCCAAGGATGGCATGTCCGTCCGCATCGAGGGCCGAGCGGGCCTGTTCGGCCGGGACGGCTCCTTTCAGGTCTATGTGGAGCGCATGGAGAAGACCGGGGACGGAGCCCTGTATCAGAAATTTTTGGCCCTGCGGGAGGAGTTGAAGGGCCGAGGCTGGTTCGACGAGAGCTTAAAGAAGCCCATTCCCTTCCTGCCCCGGGCCGTGGGCGTGGTGACCTCGGGCACCGGCGCGGCCATCGAAGACATCCGCAACGTCATTTCCCGCCGGTTCCCCAACATGCCCATCGTGTTGTATCCGGTGGCGGTCCAGGGGGAGAAGGCGGCGGGGGAGATCGCCGCGGCTATCCGCCGGGCGGATGAGGAGCGGCGCTGCGACGTGCTCATCGTGGGCCGGGGCGGCGGCTCCCTGGAGGATTTGTGGGCCTTCAACGAGGAGATCGTGGTGGCGGCGGTCCACGACTGCAGCCTGCCGGTGATCTCCGCCGTGGGCCACGAGATAGATTTTTCCTTGACGGATTTTGCAGCGGACCTGCGGGCTCCTACGCCCTCGGCGGCGGCGGAGCTGGCGGTGCCGGAGCTGGGCAAGCTCCTGGATCGGCTCTCACAAAGCCGGGATCGCCTGTGTTCAGCCCTGCTGCACGGCGTGGAGCGGAAGCGGGACAGGCTGGAGCTGCTCATCCGGCAGCGGGGCGCGTTGGCCACGGAGCAGCGGCTGCAGCAGGAGCAGCAGCGGCTGGATCGGTGCCGGGACGCTTTGGACGAGGGGATGGAGAAGCATCTGCAGCGGCAGAGGGACAAGCTGACCGCAGCGCAGGTGCGGCTGAAGGCTGCCGATCCCCTGGGCGCTCTCGATCGGGGCTTTGCTCTGGTGTATGATGACGGGAACGGTCTTGTCCGCCGGGCGAAGGATACGGACGTTGGCGAGGGGCTCACCCTTCGGTTCCGGGACGGACGTGTGCAGACCCATGTGACGGGAAAGGATTTGTATGAAAAAGAGTGAAAAGACCTTCGAGGAGAAGATGACCGAGCTGGAGGAGCTGATCGCCAAGCTGGAAAGCGGCAGCGTGCCCCTGGAGGAGATGGTGGCCCTGCACGAGCGGGGCATGGCCCTGTACGAGAGCTGCGCAAAGGAGCTGGCGGCCTTCGAGAAACGGCTCAAAGGCCCGG
>JAEEGL016719184.1_pt1 | contig 10941 bp, 11 predicted proteins | sample 9134231 | NCBI WGS metagenome assembly JAEEGL01 (sample SAMN16246548, study PRJNA631951) | gut metagenome | biome: gut microbiome; feature: rumen; material: fiber-attached | host: Bos | place: Iran: Karaj | collected 2018-10 | reverse complement strand
TTAAAGGTAAGTTTCATGATGATTATATTGATCATTTATTCAAGGATTCAGGTTCTTTTATTGATACATTGCCGAACGAAATCAATTGTCTGATCGTTGATGAAGCTCATCGTTTACAGGAAAAATCTGGTTTTTATTCAAATCTCGGAGAAAACCAGATCAAGGAGATCATCCGTTCGGCTGAATTCTCCGTTTTTTTCATTGATGAAGCACAGAAAGTCACAGCCAAGGACATCGGCAGTATCGATATGATCAGGAAGTTTGCGGATGAGTATCATGCCGATTATCAGATCGCCTATCTGACTTCGCAGTTCCGCTGCAACGGTTCGGATGGTTATCTTGCCTGGCTGGATGATGTCTTGGATATACGTCAAACGGCAAATTTTGATTTCGGCGATCTGGATATCGATTATGAGTTCAAAGTATTTGATGATCCCAATGCTATGTACGAAGCAGTCAGAGAAAAGAATCAGATCAACAACAAGTCAAGGGTCGTTGCAGGATATTGCTGGGAATGGAGCCAAAAATCTAAAAATGATCCAAGCATATTAGATATACAGATGCCCGAATATAGCTTCTATAAGAGCTGGAATTTACAGAGCGGAAGATTTGCAATAGATGAAGGAACGATAGAACAGATTGGTTGCATCCATTCCTGCCAGGGGTTGGAATTTGATTATGTCGGTGTAATCATTGGTGAAGATTTAAAGTTTGAACTTGAGAAAGTTGTTACGGATTATAAAAAAAGAGCAAAAAGTGATAAATCATTGGATGGCTTGAAGGGTCCGGCAAAGAAAGGCGATCCTGCTGCATTGAAAGATGTGGATAGGATCATACGGAATACCTATAAGACCTTGATGACCAGGGGAATGAAGGGCTGTTATATCTTCTGCTGTGACAAGAAACTGAATGAGTATTTCAAGCAGAGGATCCATGAGAAGGAAGTATAAATAATAAGAAATAGGAGAAGAAGTCATGGAAGAGAGTTTGGTTAAATCAGTCGATCTGAATGGAAAGACGATGGAATATATCAACTTCGGAAATAAAGAAGGGGATGTATTGGTCATTCTGCCGGGTCTTTCTTTGAAGAGCGTCATGGGTTCGGCGCAAGCGATCGTCGGTGCTTATAGTCTCTTGGCTGCGGATCATGAGATCTATCTTTTCGATCATATCAAACAGGAACCGGAAGGTTATACCATCGATGACATGGCAAAGGATACGGTCAAGGCATTTGAGACTTTGGAACTTGAACATGTCGATCTGATGGGCGTCTCTATGGGCGGCATGGTCTCACAGACGATCGCATTGAAGCGTCCGGACCTGGTCGATTCTTTGATCCTGTGTTCGACGACGTCCAATGTGAAGGATCTCGATCCGGAGGTCTTTGAGACCTGGAAGAGATTTGGAGAAGAAAAGAACGCGAAAGCTTTAACGGCATCGTTTGGTGAAAAGGTCTATTCTCCGGGTTTCTATGAACAGTACAAGGACATCATCCTTGCCGGAGCGGAAGGTGTGAGCGATGAAGACTTCAATAACTTTTTAGTATCTATTAACGCGATCTCGGGATTTGATGTTTATGATGAACTTGATCGGATCCAATGTCCGGTCCTGGTCTTGGGAGCCGGAGAGGATCAGGTCGTCGGTGTGAAAAGCTCTTTGGATATCGTCGGGAAGCTGCAGTGCAGATATTTCATCTATGAAGGCTATGGCCACGGTGTCTATGATGAAGCGCCGGATTATCAGTCACATATCAAAGAGTTTCTGGACGAAAAGTAAACAGAGGATGTTAAAATAATGGTACAGGAGGTGCTTTACTATGAGAGTTAAAGACATTTCCTTAATTACAGGTGGATTTTGATCACCTGTTCCATATAGGGCAAGCGTATGCTTGTCTTTTTAATTGTGTTTATATAATAAGAGTATGGATATCGTAAGCGATGTATTCAAGAAATGCAAGCCGGACTTTAAGAAACTGAAGGCTTTCGGTTTTATTTTGAATGAGGACGTATGGTCTTACCGTAAGGATCTTTTCGATGTGATGGAATTGCGGATGTCCGTTAATAAAGATGGAAATGTGGATGCTTATGTATGGGACAAGGATCTTGATGAGAGATATGACAATGTGGAGTCCAATCAGTACGGAGCTTATGTATCCCAGGTCAGGAATGCTTATATCGAAGAACTGGAGAGGATAAGAGATGCCTGCTTTGTAAGAGAACAGTTCTCCTGCCCTCAGACCAAACGGATTTTAGAATACTTACAGAAACAATACGGAAGCAAGCCGCAGTATATCTGGAAACGTTATCCCGATCATGCGGTGCTGACGGATAAGAGCGGCGGCAAGTGGTTCGGGATCCTGATGAGTGTCAACGGGAAGAAACTGGGTCTTGAAGACAGGGAATATGAAGTGCTGGACTTAAGATCGGATGTTTCGATGATCCGGGGATTGAAGGATGAGAAGGGTTTCCATGAAGCTTATCATATGGATAAGGACAAATGGATCGCTGTCTTATTGGATGACAGTGTGGATGATCTGGTCATACAGTCTTTGATCGAGTATTCGTTCGATCAGGCAAAAGAAAGCGACGTCTGGATCGTACCGGCAAATCCGAAGTACTACGACGTCGTTGAAGAATTCAGACATCACGATACCATTATCTGGAAGCAATCTTCTGCGATCCATGTCGGTGATATCGTCTATCTATATGTGGCAGATCCGTATTCCGCCATCCTCTATAAGTGCATGGCCGTCGATGTGGATATCCCTTATGAATACAAGGATAAGAACCTGTCGATGCGCAAGGTGATGCGGATCTCATTGTTAAAGAGTTTTCCCAAAGACAAGTATCCGTATGCCTATCTTCATTCCCTTGGTCTGAAGATGCTGCACGGACCGAGAAAAGTCAGTAAAGAGATCGCTGACCTACTGGATTAGCTCAAAGTAAATTCCAAAAGATCGATGTATCCGTTCCCTCTGTAGGTAAAGTACAGGGGGAATTTTTCTTGTACATCAAGTTCGAAAGAAACGGTCTTCGATCTGTGATAAGTCGAACCTTGTTCTAACGGGATATGACAGAGGACAGGTCCGTGTAAGGATGTGCGCACTTCCAATACTCCTTCCTCACCGCGGGTGGTCACATCGATCCTGACCTCTTTTTTATAGCCGAAGTATTTGAAACCGCAAGTCGATCCGTCTCTCATGTTTTTGATGTACTGGTCGGGATCATTTTCTCTGTCCTGTCCATCCTGGGAAAAGGCCGGATTGTTTTTCATAAAGTCTTCATCACACTGGTCCACGTAGTGGGAAGCACCGTTCTTCGCTGTCAGGTGACAGGCGATATAGGCGCCGTAGGTCCCTTCGGGAATCAGGTCGCCGTCATTGAGTCCGCAGGACGTCAGTTCCGCCTGTGTAAAACTGCCGTCTTCATTTTTACGGATCTTTTCGGCGATGCCTTGTCTTGCGTAGGCGGAATAGTTGGTCTGACGGTGACCGAAGATGTAATAGGAATCTTTGATCCGGATCAAAGAGCCGTGGTTGTTGCCGGTATAGCAGACCCGGTCGTCTTCTTTTTGAATGCCGATGTCGCCGTTGTCGTGTAAGATGCCCTGATAGGGGAAAGGGCCTTTGGGATCTTTGCCTGTGGCATAGCATAATTCATGGGAGTTCCATGAGGAATAGATGAAGTAATAGGTATCGTCAAACTTGCGGATGGAAGCCGCTTCAAAGAAGTCGTGGCCTTTGTCTTCGCAGTTCAGGATCTCGATCTTCGATAGTCTTTTACAGGTGTACATGTCCTCATCCAGCTCGCTGACGTAGGGACCGGAAGAAAGCGGGACGCTGCCGAATTCTTTTTCCATGAAGTCCCAGGACAGGTCCGGGGCAAAGCCGATGTAAAGATACGTCTTGTCCCGCTCATGAAGGACAGCCGGGTCGAAGGGATAGGGATCGTATTCATTCTGTCCCAATAGTTTTTTGTTCTCATAGCGGACATGGTTCAGAAATTCAAACGGTCCTTCGGGCGTGTCAGCTACAGCGACGCCGATACTTTTGGTGTTGCAGGGGCAGTAGTAGAGATAATATCTTCCGTCGCTTCCCTGCGTGACGTCCGGGGCAAACAGGGGATTTTTCTCTGCGGCATTGAGCGGGTCCTGTTCCTTCTTATAGATGACGCCGTGGTAAGTCCAGTCGGAGAGGTCATCGACCGGTGCCGACCACAGGACGTAGTCGTTGTCGCAGAAGAAACCGGCGCCGAAGCGGTCATGGGAACCGTAGATGTATAAACGGCCGTTGAAGATGTGCGGTTCGCCGTCCGGTATGTATTCGTAACTCGGTAAGTAGGGATTGAAGACTTGTCTTTTCATGTCTTTACTATATCAAAGAAAAAACGGTTTCCCATACGCTTCGTCGGACCTGCACGGGATTTGTTTAAGCGTATCGGGAAGACCGTTATTTTCTGCGGATGAAGACGTTGACGATCTTGGAGATGTCGTCGATGCCCAGGATCTTCATGAAGTGACCGGCCGTCGCCAGCGTCATGTTCTGTCCGTGCCGCATGCGGTTGAGCGTTGCCGAGGAGATCTCGTAGTATTCTTTCAGCTGATTCTGATTGAGACCTTTCTCTTTCAGGCTCTTGAAGAAGGGCTGATAGTCTAGACCGACTTCATTGAGTTCATCTTTTGTTTCATCTTCTTTTTTCATCTATTTACCTCTTTTCTGTATGCGCGGGTCCGACTTTTGAGGTACCTGCACCTTCATGTTACAAAATCGAGAAGCGCTTTCCTATGTCAAGATATTGACATAGGCCAGGCAGGTCAAAAACCGGACATTCTAAAAAAGCGGCCGTTTTTGCACAATGAAATCAGGAGGATCACAGATGAAAAAACTTCTGATCATATGTATTTGTTTATTGTTTTTCTTCTCCTGTAAGACCGTCAAAGCTTCACCGCTGGTGACGGTGGAAGCCGACGGGACCGTCGACGGATTTGTCGGCGAAGATATCGGTTCCAAGATCGTCGTACTGAAACTGACCGATCCGGATTATTACTTCGAAGTCGAAAAAAACGAAGACATCAGTAACTGGTTTCCCGATATCCCGGAGGGGCTTGCGGCAAAAGTTGCCGCCTATGTCTCCGACAACATCCATGTCAGCTTTGAAGGCGTCCCGTTGCAGGAAAAAGATGAATTTATCTTTGTCGCAGTGCCGGACGGATCTGTCATCGATTCTAACAGCGGCGATGGTATCGGGGTTCTCGAGAATTCCCCAAGTGAAAATGCTGAATTCAAGATCGCGGTCAAAGAGCCTCAGGCGGTATATGAAAGACAAGCACTGATCACCGGCTATGCCGGAGAAGCGATCGAGCCTCAAAAAGTCTATGTGCAGCTGACAGATACGACTTGCGAGGCTTCGATGATCGGCCATGTCTTTCCGGAGCACAACGGTCTGACTCCTGTCTGCATCGATGTCCTTTCCTCCAATGTCATGATCATAGAATATACCGGAACACCGGAAAACGAAGACCGTTCCTTGATCCACACCTTGCTGCTGAATGAGGATCTGAAATGTGACCTGGATCTTGAAGTGTCGGATCGGGAAGATGTCAGGTTCGATATCGGTGTAAAAGAAGCGCCGGCCGGGCCTGATCCCGAACCGGAACCCGAACCTGTCGTTCCGGAGCCGGTCATCGAGGAACCTGTGATTGAAGAAAAAGCACCGCTTCCCGACCCCGGACCGGTGATCCACATCATCCCGGTCACGGGCATTGAATGATATCAACTTCATAGTATGGGTTGATATAGATCTTCTCCCGGAGCGTCTTGGAGCATATATGCAAGGCGCTCCGCGAACTTAGCAGATACCTATGCCATAGTCTCCTGTATTTTTCTTTCATAACTTGTATCTGCTCCTTAGGGAAAGACGCCGAACTATCGGCGTCTTTTTCCTTGTGTAAGAGAAAGAAGATCTTCAGATCATGAAGGCAAAAAGTGTGTACAGGAAGGTTTTTGGTGCAGGGAAATATGCTATTTTGATCATGTAAGGAGGAAAAGCGATGATCTTATTGTCTTTGGGCTTTACCTATCTCATGATCAAGCTCGTGATCGAACTGATGAAGGAAGAGGACAGGAAGCACAAGATCAAGGTCGAACAGGACCGCCGGCGGGCGGAACTTCGGGACGCATTACGTTCTCATGCCAGGATGAGATAGATCGCCGTAGAGATCTGTCCTTCTGTGACATACGGATAAAAACAGGGGAGGCTTTGGCCTCCCTTTCCTATGCATCGTCGGTGTAAAAGAATGAATTTGTACGTATGAGTTTTGTTATACTGAAAACTGGCGGAGGCTGTATATGAAAAAACTTGGTTTGAGAAATCCGATCGTATTCGGTATCCTGTTGTTTTTCGTTTCAGTATTGGCGGCGGCTTTGATCGCGATACCGATCGATGCGTTCATTTATCACACGGAGTTTTCCGGTGCGCTTTCCAGGATCATCGTGGCTTTGATCCTGTTCGTTTTATTCTTCTACTGTTTCAAGGAAGATCATCTTTTCAAAGGCTGGCTCCATTGCCTGCCGGTCTTGCTGGTGGTGCTGTGGAACATCTGGTATGAGAAAGACATGGGTATGACATCTGCCGATCCGATCCTCTTGTTTGCGGGAACTCTGGCGCCGGCACTGTTTGAAGAGATCATCTTCCGCGGCATCATCATCCGCAAGTTCTTGGATGCCGGCAAGTCGGAGATCTATGCCTGGCTTGGTTCCGCGCTGTTGTTTTCTCTGGTCCATCTGACCAATCTGGTCGGCGGCAACGTGCTCAACACGCTGGTGCAGACGGCGTATGCGCTGGTGATCGGTCTGCTGCTCGGTGCGCTCTATCTGAAAGACCGCAACATCTTAGCGGTCATCGCAGCGCATTTTCTCATCGACTTCAGTTCCCGTCTGTTCGAGCAGCGGAGCGAAACACCGATCCCACTGCTGATCGTGTTCATCGTCCTGCTGGGGGTGCTGGCAGCGTATTCTTATTATCTGATGCAAAAGAAAAACGTATCGAAATGATACGTCCCTCAACATTCTTATTATCTCACAAAAAATTTTGAAAAAACAGACTTTTCTTTTCTGAAAATATTGTTACTATGAAGGTGTAAAGAGAGAGAAAATAATGTAAGATCCGATGGGTGTCGGATAATCAGATTTAAGGAGGAATCAATATGAAGGAGATCTTGAAAGAAATTCATTGATCCCTCATCGGCCGGGCGATCAGCGGACGATGAGTGGTAGCGTTCCTGATCGGAACATCGGAGATTCCTATGGAGGAAATACCGGTGCGAAGCGTTTGTCTGAGAGATCAGACATCTGTTCCCATCACAGCCAATCTAAAATTTAAACAACACAAAAGTGTAAATCACGGATCAACATGATCCAGCCAAGAAGGCAAAAGAACAAACAAGACTGCCATGAATCGTATGGCAGTTTTTCTTTGTCTTATGAGTTTGGGATCGTTAAATATGTAAAGAGAAAAAGAATTTATTATAAAATATTGTTATGGAGAATGATGTTATGGATAATGAAAAAATATGCAGCCTCTGCGGAGAACCTTTGAGCAGATACGGCAACAAAAAGATCATGGACGGCGTCCTTTGCCGCAATTGCATCAAGCCGGCTTCCCCGTGGTTAAGCGATGAAGCTTACCTGAAACTGTCTCTGGAAGATTTCAAAGGACATCTTGCCTACAGAGAAGAGAATAAGAAGGAACTGGAGTCGTTCAAGGATTCCAAGAAAGTCGAAGGCAAATATGTCTTATATCTCGATGAGGAAGGCAGAAAGTTCGCTCTCTCCAAGAGAAAGGACTATAAGAAGGACAACGCCGATGTCTTCGGATTCGATCAGATCAAGGAGATCTCGATCTACGAAGAGAAATACGGCGATACGGAAGATCTGGATGTCTTCTTTGACATGAAACTGGACAACAAACAGATCGATGACGTCTTGTTCAGAGTCAACGAGTTCCCGGGACTGATCCGGGATTCACAGGAACATAAAAACGCAGTCGATCTGGCATTAGGATACCTGGAGGCCTTCGAGGAAGAAGAAGGCATCGATTTCGAACAGGTGGAAGGAGAATAAACATGAGTGAAAAAAGAAACGGAAGAAAAAGACACATCGTCGAAGGAACGGTCGAGAAGATCGAAAAGACCGAACGTTCCCTGGGACACAGCGTCGGTGAGAAGAAAGGCGTCATGGCCGCGATCCGCCGCTTTCTGAAAGGTGTGAGCGGGAAATGAGGAAGAAGAATAATTTCTCTCTGATCAAGTTCCTCTTATTCGTGCTGGTCGCCTTCCTGCTGATCAACTTTTTGATGAGCTTCTTTGCCCCGGCACCTTCTTCGGATCCGGTGGCAAACAACACTCCCGCACCGGTCCAGGAACCGGAACCGAACAACACCGTCGATAACAATGAGGGGAAGCACGGCTACGAAGGCATCACCAATACCCTGTCGACGAGCTACTCCTCCAACTGGCAGCTCACCAGCAACATCGGAAAACTCGATTCCGCCGTCGCCAGCGGTGTCCGCGCCAAGAGGACGAAGATCTTAGGCAACCAGAAGGATACCGTGACCATCATGGTCTACATGTGCGGTTCCGACCTGGAGTCGCAGGCCGCCATGGGCGTCTATGACTTACAGGAGATGGCATCCTCAAGGATCGCCGACAACGTCAACCTCATCGTCTATACCGGCGGTACCACCAGGTGGCACACGGATATCATCTCCAACCGGGTCAATCAGATCTACCAGGTCGTCGGCAACGGCCAGATCGGCTGCTTGGTCGACAATGCCGGTACCGGTTCGATGGTCGATCCGAACACTTTGGTCAGTTTCATCGAATTCTGTGAACAGAACTTCGAAGCCAACCGTTACGAACTCATCCTGTGGGATCACGGCGGAGGTTCCGTTTCCGGTTACGGCTACGATGAAAAATATCCGAAGAGAGGCTCGATGTCTCTCGCGCAGCTCGACGACGCTTTGACCCAAGCGGGCGTTTCCTTTGACTTCATCGGTTTCGACGCCTGCCTGATGGCAACGACCGAGACTGCGCTGATGCTCAGCGAACACGCCGACTACATGATCGCTTCGGAAGAATCCGAACCGGGCATCGGCTGGTACTACACCAACTGGCTCTCCAAGCTGTCGCAGAACACCTCCATGCCGACGATCGAGATCGGCAAGAACATCGCCGACGACTTCGTCGCGATGTGTGCCTCCAAGACGCCGAACCAGACGGCGACCTTATCCGTCACCGATTTGGCCGAGATCCAGGACATCGTTCCGGCGGTCTTGACCGAATTCTCCAAGTCGACGAGCCAGCTGATCGATCAGGACTACCGTTCCGTTGCGATCGCCAGAAAGGGTTCGAGAGAGTTTGCCCAGCAGAATGCGATCGATATGGTCGACCTCGTCGATCTGGCATCCAAGCTCGATACCGAAGAAGGCAAACATCTGTGCCAGTCACTGATGTCCGCCATCAAATACAACAACACCTCAAGAGGCATCTCCAATGCCTACGGTCTGTCCATCTTCTTCCCGTACCGTTCGACCAAGTATGTAGGCACGATCTTGAACACCTACAAGGCGATCGATATGAACGAAGATTACAGCGAACTCGTGCGCAACTTTGCGACCTACCAGTCTTCCGGACAGGTGGCTTCGGGCGGTTCGCATAACGCTTATTCCTCTTACGGTTCTTCCGATTACTCGGGCTATTATCAGACGATGTCTTCCGAAGAACTGATCATGGATGTCCTGAACCTGTTCATGAACGGATCCTATTCTTCGCAGCCGAGCTATGATTCCTACTACGGCTCCGCGCTGGATCTTCTGTTCGGCGGCAGGTCCTTGGACAACGTTGCCGAATATATCAGTCAGAACCACTTTGATGCCGACCTCAACTGGAAAGACGGCAAGATCACCTTGAGTGAGGATCAGTGGAAGATGGTCGATGCCCTCAAGATGAACCTGTTCATCGACGACGGCAAGGGCTACATCGATATGGGCAAGGATTCCTTATACGACATCGATGAAAACGGAAGCCTGCTGGCTCCGCAAGACATGACCTGGATGGTCATCTCCGCCGATGGCAATAACTGGATCCATGTGCCTTATTACGATCTGTATTCGGTCGATGACAGCGTCTCTTACGGACGCATCCCGGTCCTGATCAACGACAAGTATGCCAACCTGATGACCCGCATCGATGACGATACGGCAGAGATCATCGGCATCTCCTATGACTACAAGGCCGACAGCGACATCGTCGCCAAGAACGTCGGATTTGAAGACAAGGAAGCCGTCACGCTCAACATCGACGGCAAGGAAGAGACACTTGATCTCTCCGATCTGTCGGCAGGCGATGTCATCGTACCGGTCGCCGACTACTATGACTATGACGGCAAGCTGGTCGACGGTTTCGCCCTCAATAACAAGCTGACGGTCGCCGATAAGATCTATCTCGGCGATAAGGAGCTTGGCTCGGACTACAAGACGGTCGTCTCTTACGAGTTCACCGACATCTACGGCCAGAAGTATTATTCTTCGGCAGTCCAATAAAAAAGCGATCCTGCAGGAAACTGCAGGATCATTCATTATGAAGAGAGTATTGAATGATGAACTGGCGTATCTGATCCTGTCGGTCGTCGGCGAGATCCCGAAAGGAAAGGTCGCGACCTACGGCCAGATCGCCGGACTGATCGGAAAAGAAAAGTATTCCCGCCTGGTCGGCAAAGTCTTGAGCAATGCCGGATACTACGGCGACTACCCCTGCCATCGGGTCGTCAATCATAACGGCAGGACGGTGCCGGGTTTTGATATTCAGAAAGAGTTATTGATAATGGAAGGTGTTTCCTTCAAAGATTAGTATCACTTCGATCTGAAGAAACATCTGTTGAAGATC
>JAEEGL016107344.1_pt1 | contig 10941 bp, 11 predicted proteins | sample 9134231 | NCBI WGS metagenome assembly JAEEGL01 (sample SAMN16246548, study PRJNA631951) | gut metagenome | biome: gut microbiome; feature: rumen; material: fiber-attached | host: Bos | place: Iran: Karaj | collected 2018-10 | reverse complement strand
GTGCTCGCCGGCAGCCGCTGCAGCCGTTACCGGATCTGAATCGCTTATGATCCTGCCGTCCCTGAGCTGCACTATGCGCGTTGCGTACTCCTGCGCCAGCTCCGGATTGTGCGTTACCATAACGACCAGCCTGTCTTTGGCGACCTCCTTGAGCAGGTCCATTACCTGAAGGCTGGTCTGGGTGTCCAGAGCGCCGGTGGGCTCGTCCGCAAGCAGTATGTCCGGGTCGTTTACCAGCGCCCTTGCGATAGCGACCCTCTGCATCTGGCCGCCGGACATCTGGTTCGGCTTCTTATGAAGCTGATCCCCCAGCCCCACTTTGGTGAGTGCGTCTATGGCTCTGCGCCTCTTTTCCGCCATTGAAACGCCGGAGATCGTGAGCGCAAGCTCTACGTTAGCCAGTATAGTCTGATGCGGTATGAGATTGTAGCTCTGGAACACGAACCCTATGGTGTGGTTGCGGTAAGAATCCCAGTCCCTGTCCGAATATTTCCTGGTGGATACGTCGTTGATGATCAGGTCTCCGCTGTCGTAACGGTCCAGCCCGCCTATGACGTTGAGCAGCGTGGTCTTTCCGGAGCCGCTGGGCCCCAGGATGGCAACGAACTCGTTGTCGCGCAGCGTAAGGCTGACCCCGTCCAGCGCCTTCTGGACCAGGTCCCCTGTCCTGTATTCTTTTCTGATGTCTATGATCTGAAGCATGTTTTCCCTGTTTTCTCTGTTTCCCTTTTCCCCTGATGTCTTTTATCGGTCAAGACAATTAATTATAAATGCTGAGGCGCATCGTTTCAACAAAGCCAGGGATTTTTCACATACAATTCATAAAAAAAGAGCCTCAAGGGGCTCTTTTTTGTTACGTATCAATAATTCTACTGGAACTTGACGCTCTTTGCGTAGCTTAGGATTTCGGGCCTGAGCTTTGCCCAGTCATCCTGCCTGGTGGCGAACTGCACTATCCAGAACGCCTGCCCGGACTCGAACATGGCTGTGTAGTAGTGGTAGACCGTACCTGTGTCTTCATTCTTGTTATCGTACTCGAAACAGAAGATGCCTTCCTCTTCCTTTACCTCCCCCGGGTTGCGGTTGACGTTTGAGCTGTGGACCAGGTCCGCGTACTCCTTCAGCGTCAGCGTGAGCCCGCCGAGCTGGCTCTTGTCCTCGCGGAGCACGAACACCGCCGCTTTACTGGAATCGAAGCTCTTGTCGTAGCCCTCGAGATCCCTCTCTTTGAACGCGTCTGTGAGCGTTATCTTCATCTCCTTGACTGCAAACTCTTTAGGCTTGGTCCCGCAGGCGCAAAGCCCCAGCAGCATGGCCACCGCCAGCAGCAGCGCAATTATCTTTTTCATGGTCCCACCTCCAGTATCGATTCCAGCGGATTATACCACAAAACTGCGCCCATTGGAACTGTTGCAACCCAGTTTGCGAGCATTCTGCAGTGCTGACAATTATGCCATATGAGGTTTCCCTTGCAACTTATATTTAGATTCGGGACAAAACTGCCTGCTTATCACAGATACACGAAAAACAGGGCCAATTCGCAGACAAACACTGAACAATAGCGCCAGTTTGTAAATGAGAATAAGACTGCAGTGACAATTTGTAGATGAGAATAAGACTGCAGCGACAGTTTGCAAATGAACACAAGAAAAATCCAGCCCGGTTTATTACAAATACTCATTTTTCAGCAAAATGTACCAATCAACGCCCTAATTTATGCTCATTTTCAGGCACAAATGACCAGCAGCACCTTTAATCCGATAGAACTATTGGTACCATCCCATGAAAACCGGCTGATTTGTACCAATAGTCTTGTTATTTGTCCAGGAACATCGCATTCCTGTATCAGTAAAATTAGTACAAAACACGATTATTTGCAAAACTGTACCAATACTACCCCTGAAATGCAGTTTTGATACAGAAAATGACCGGCCTAACGCGCAACTGCAATTCGGTTGCAAATATAAAAACTGTTGGAATTTCAACGAATTTGCGAATTGTGCGTTCACCTTGATGTCTTCGGAAGGGACTCCGGATCTTATGGGGTCCGCCCATAATACTCGTTTACGGCCTTTTTGATCTCTTCCCCAAAACGAAGTGATTCATAATAACTATATACGATCGAATAGTTCGGATCCTCTTCTACGTGTTTGATAATCCTTTCTATTGTATCCGTCCAATCATCTGCGTTAGTATATGGAGGGTATTTGATCCCCTGATTCTCAACAAATGCTACCTGTTCTTCCGGAGACATTTCAGAAAGCTTCTTTTTAGGCTTTGGATCCTCGCATTTGGATCCTGTATATATGCAGACGCCAGAAATAATAAGGAATAGAATTGCTGCAATAAAGATGATACGCTTGATCTGGTTTTTCATTTTCTGCCTCTTTCATGAGCCGGAGTCTATGAGTGCCATTACCATGATCATTATAAGCAAACGCCTCTGTTTTTATATGGACACAAAGTGAGAATCTGTGTCCACAGGTCTTCAGGATCGCTTTTTCTGTTGACGTTCTGATCAGATGCTTGATATATTTATTACGATACTCGATTCGCCCCGTCAGAACAGAATATGGATCAATCTGAAATCGGACTCTACATAAAAAGAAAACGTTTTGAGCGAGGCTTAACACAGCAGGACATAGCGGATCACCTAAACGTCAGTGTTAAGTCTGTTTCCAGATGGGAAAACGGTGTAAACATGCCGGATGTATCATTGATCATACCTCTCTCCTCCTTGCTGCACATCACCCCGGAAGAGCTCCTGACTGGAGCAGACCATCAGGAGAGTCCATACCAGAACATAGCCTCCCCTGAAGAAGCCCCAGCCATAAACCGCGATCCGCTCCTGAAAAGGATCAGATCTGTTGTACTTATTCTTTTCTGTATTGCTGTTCTTGTTCTTCTCGATGCGATATATGGCTATTCAAGGGCTCTGATCCAGTGGACAGTAAATGACAAATCTTTTATACCTCATGGTTTAGTCTATAAGATACTTTTGGGATTTGGACCGCAGGTAAATTACAACGGTGCCATCCTTTCAAAAATGCTGATGATCCTTATGGTCATCTCAGCTGTCACAATACTCTTGTTAGTTTTGCTCCTGGTTTTAAGGTATTACAGCCCTGAGCGATCCGGGTCACATCGCAGCAACTAATTATCAGTCACATTACAAAAGCGCCCCTGCGAAGAGGCGCTTTTTTGTTGAAATTTCAAGCTTTTTCAGGTTTTGCCCGCGGGCTTTTAGCTGCAGCGCTGGCTACATCATTCCGCTGACAGCGCTGGTTACATCATGCCGCCCATTCCGCCGGCTGCTGCAGCGGCTGCCGCGGGATCAGCCTTCTCGGGGATGGGAACGATGCCTGCCTCGGTGGTAAGCAGCAGAGCGGAAGCGGAAGCTGCGTTCTGCAGAGCGGACCTTGCGACCTTGGTCGGGTCCACGATGCCGGCCTTGATCATGTTCTCGTAGACCTCTGTTGCTGCGTTGAAGCCTGTGCCCGGCTCTGCGGCCTTGACAGCTGCGATAACAACGCTGCCCTCGAAGCCTGCGTTCTCCGCGATCTGGCGGACAGGCTCCTCAAGAGCTCTCACGATGATGTTTGCACCGGTCTTGACGTCTCCGGAAAGACCGTTTGCGTACTCGACTACTGCCGGGATGGTGTTTGCAAGAGCAACGCCGCCGCCCGGGACTATGCCTTCCTCGACAGCTGCCTTGGTGGCGTTCAGAGCGTCCTCGATGCGGAGCTTTCTTTCCTTAAGCTCGGTCTCGGTAGCAGCGCCGACCTTGATGACAGCAACGCCTCCGGAGAGCTTGGCAAGCCTCTCCTGAAGCTTTTCTCTGTCGTACTCGGAAGTGGTGATCTCTATCTGAGCCTTGATCTGGGAAACGCGGGCATTGATCGCATCTGCGCTGCCTGCGCCGTCCACGATAACGGTATTGTCCTTTGTGACCTTTACGCTCTTTGCGCGTCCGAGCATATCGACTGTAGCGGTCTTAAGATCGTAGCCGAGCTCCTCGGAGATGACTACGCCGCCGGTAAGAGCAGCGATATCCCTGAGCATTTCCTTGCGGCGGTCGCCGAAGCCCGGAGCCTTGACAGCAACAACGTCCAGGACTCCCCTGATCTTGTTGACTACCAGTGTTGCCAGAGCCTCGCCCTCAACATCTTCTGCGATGATGAAGAGCTTCTTGCTCATCTTGAGGATCTGCTCCAGCACGGGCATGAGCTCCTGGATGTTGGAGATCTTCTTGTCTGTGATGAGTATGAACGGATCGGACATGTTGGCTTCCATCTTGTCCGTATCGTTGACCATGTAAGCGGAGAGGTAGCCTCGGTCGAACTGCATACCTTCAACGACTTCCAGGTCTGTGCCCATGGACTTGGATTCTTCCACGGTGATGACGCCTGCAGCGCCTACCTTGTCCATTGCGTCTGCGATCAGGTTGCCTATCTCCTGGTCTCCGCAGGAAACTGCAGCTACCTGAGCGATAGCCTCGCGGCCGTTAACAGGAACGGATGCCTTCTGAAGAGCCTCGACTGCAACGTCTACAGCGCCCTGGATGCCCCTCTTGAGGACCATCGGGTTAGCGCCTGCGGCAACGTTCTTGAAGCCTTCGCGGATGATGCTCTGCGCAAGCAGGGTAGCGGTGGTGGTTCCGTCGCCGGCTACGTCGTTGGTCTTGGAAGCAACTTCCTTGACTATCTGAGCGCCCATGTTTTCGAAACCGTCTTCCAGCTCGATCTCCTTGGCGATGGTCACACCGTCGTTAGTGATGAGCGGGGAGCCGTACTGCTTTGCTATTACTACGTTCCTGCCCTTGGGGCCGAGCGTGATCTTTACTGTATCAGCAAGCTTGTCTACGCCTGCCTGGAGCTTTCTTCTAGCCTGTTCTCCGTAATTGATTTCCTTTGCCATTGCTTTTCACCTACTTTACTATTGCCATTATTTCGGACTGGCTGATAACTATGTACTCTACGCCGTCGATCTTGATCTCTGATCCGCCGTACTTGGAGTAGAATACCTTGTCTCCTACGGCTACATCCATCGGCAGGCGCTTTCCGTCGTGATAAGCTCCGGGGCCGACTGCGACTACCTCAGCAAGCTGGGGCTGCTCTTTTGCACTGCCGGCGAGGAATATGCCGCTTGCGGTCTTCTCTTCGGCTTCTTCGCGCTTAAGGACGACGCGATCTCCTAAAGGATTGAGTTTCATTGTTTACCTCCGTATATAAATTTGTTTTTAAACTTTGTTAGCACTCCATTCCTTCGAGTGCTAAAACCATTATAGCCTTAAATAAGCGCTTGTCAACAGGGATTTTGCAAACTTCACAAGAGATTCATTAATATAGAACAGTTCCTGATCACCTGTACCCGCGGATCTCGATCTCGACCCAGAGGATGTTGAAATTGGTCATGCGGCTGACGTCGGCGATGATGGTGCGCTGGAGCTCTTCGGCCACCTGCATGGCTTTGCAGCCCCACTCGGCGTTGATCGCGGCGCGCATGTAGAGGCAGTTGTTGGCGTCGGCCGTGGAAGAAGCCAGGATCAGCTGAGCCGCGCCGGGGGTGATGTCCACGATGTGGGCTATGATGTCCGTGATGACTTTTTCAGAAATCTCAAAACGCCCCAGATAGCTGTAGGTGGGACGGACGACGGTCTTTTCGACGCGCTGGTTGGAACGGAAGCTGCGCTTGGGGTCCATGAAATAGCCTGAGAACTGCTTGCGGACCTGCAGCGTAGGCGCCGGGATGACGTGGGTGCCGCTCTTTTCGCGGTAGTCGCGGGCGCGTTCGCGCTGGGTGCGGGTGGTGATGTCTTCTATGTGGATGTGCTCGGAGACCTCGGGAAGGCCAAGGCGGGAGGCTATGATGTCCACCATGCGGTCTGAAGTGCCCAGGATGAGGATGCTTTCGGGGGCAGCCTTTTCTATTGCGGCGCGGACCTCCGCGCACTGAGCCTCGTCCTCGAACAGAGCCGTCCTTATGGCGCGGATGGACGTTGCCTGCTTCTTAGCGGACGTGCCGGCCACGATGGCGCCGGACTCGATAAACAGGCCATCGTCCACGATGGCCTCTATCCTGAGCCTTGAGCACAGCTCTATTGCATTGTAGCTTTTTCCTGTACCGCTTTTACCGGACAGTCCGTAAATTTTCACTTGTTATCCCGTCTCAAATATGATATAGTACTAATGTTGTGTATAGTTGTGTTTGTTTCAAACTCAGAAGGAGGATTGAACTATGGCATATGTAATCGACGATAAGTGCATCAGCTGCGGCGCATGCGCCGGCGAGTGCCCCCAGGAAGCAATTTCTGAAGGCGACGGCAAGTATGTTATCGACGCAGACAAGTGCATCGATTGCGGAGCTTGCGCAGGCGTTTGCCCGATGGAAGCTGCTCACGAGTAATCAAAGAAAAAAGAACGGGCGAGGCGATGGCCTCGCCCTCTTTTTTTATTAATCAGGGTGATTGATGTAATATGTGAGTGCCTGCAGGCTGTCGGAAAGGTGCATGTTCATGACCTTCTTGCCCCTGATGGCCATCTCCGTGATGCTGAAGTTCCAGACTCCCTTTACGTCAGAATCCGCGATGAGTTCCTTTACCGCCTCTGCCTGCTTTGCCGGGACGGTGAGGACGACTATGTCTATGCCGCCGCTCTTCATCTTTTTGTTGAACTCGTCCATGCCGGTGACTTTTACTCCGGCGATCTCTTTTCCTATCAGTTCCGGTCTGAGGTCGCAGAGCGCCGTGATCTTGTAGTTGGGCTCGTTGGCCACAAGGTAGTTGATCAGAGCCTGGCCCAGCCTTCCGCAGCCTATGAAAGCCAGATTATATGTTTTGTCTATTCCGAGGATCTCGCCTATGCGTTCGGAGAGCTCATCGACTCCGTAGCCGTAGCCCTGCTGGCCGAAGCCGCCGAAATGGTTGAGATCCTGGCGGATCTGGGATGCCGTAACGTCCATTATCTCACCGAGCTGCTTGGAAGAGACCTTGTCTATGCCCTGCTCGGACAGGTGGTTGAGGAAACGTCTGTATCTTGGAAGCCTTTTTACGACTGCATCAGAAACGTATGCTTTCATATTATTACTGCTCCTTTGCTGCAGATTATGTGACTTTTTTATCAATCTTAATTGTAGCACTATTATGAACTTGTTACAAGTGCAGAATAATGCTATTATTAACTGCTATGAGTATACTTTCTGTCAATGAACTGAATAAATCTTTCGGTATAGAGCCCGTCCTTGAGGACGTCTCTTTTGTAGTGAACAAAGGGGACAGGATAGGAGTCGTGGGGGCCAACGGAGCCGGAAAATCCACGCTTTTCAAGCTCATAGTCGGGGAACTGCAGCCGGACAGCGGAAGCATCTCCGCGGCAAGGGACATCACCGTGGGCTACCTTAAGCAGCGCGAGCACTTCAGCGACGAAGGCACCGTCCTGCAGACGCTTCTGGACCTTGGCGCCGAGCCTGCGGCAAAGCGCGGACAGCTTGCGGGATCAACGCTTGCGGAGCGCTTCGAGGAGATCCACGGCTACAGCTTCGAAAGGGCCGCAAAAGGCATACTCATCTCCCTGGGCTTTGCGGAAAACGCTTTCGGTCAGCTGGCCGGAGCCCTTTCCGGCGGCGAGAAGACCCGTCTTGCACTGGGCGCCATGCTCCTTCGCGAGCCGGACCTGATGCTTCTGGACGAGCCCACCAACCACCTCGACATACCCACCCTGCGCTGGCTGGAGAACTACCTCAAAGGCTACCGCGGGACTTTGATGATGATATCCCACGACCGTTACTTCCTGGACAAATGCGCCGGGAGGATATTCGAGATCGAGGGCTGCCGCCTTAAGAGCTACGACGGAAACTACAGCAAATACAAGGAGACCAAGTCTCTGCAGTACGACATAGAACTGAAGCACTACGAGCAGCAGATGGAGGAGATAAAGCGCCAGGAGACGCTGATCGCGCGCTACAAAGGGCGCGGCACGGAAAAGCTCGCCAAGCGCGCTCACTCCCGCGAGATGAGGCTCTCGCACATGGAGCGCCCCGAAAAGCCGGTGATGCTCTCCGAGACGCTTAAAATGAACTTCTCCGAAAAGCTCTCCTCCGGCAACGACGTGGTGTTCGCGGAGAACCTGTCCTTTGCCTACCCCGGCGCGGACACGCTGTTCAAGAACGTAGGACTGGACATCAAAAAGCAGGACCGCATCTGCCTGGTCGGCAGCAACGGCATAGGAAAGACGACCCTTCTTAAGATAATACTGGGGCAGCTGCGCCCGGATACCGGCTATGTGAGGCTGGGGCAGAACGTCATGCCCGGCTACTACGACCAGGAGCAGCGCGGCCTGGATCCGGAGAGCACCGTCCTGGACGAGATACACCGGGTGTACTTCAAGTACGACCTGACGGACCTCCGCAAGATACTGGGGAGCTTCCTGTTCCGCGGGGACGACGTGTTCAAGAAGGTCGCGGACCTGGCGGGCGGCGAGAAGGCTCGCCTTGCCCTGCTGAAGCTGATGATGTCCGGCTCCAACCTGCTGATATTCGACGAGCCCACCAACCACCTGGACATCGCCGCCAAGGAGGTCTTCGAGGACGCGGTAAGGCACTTCCCGGGGACTGTGATCATAGTTAGCCACGACCGCTACCTGCTGCAGCACCTGCCGACGGCGATACTGGAGCTGACCGCGGACGGGATAATAAAGTACCCCGGCCGCTACGACTACTACGAAGAAAAGCGCAGCGAGCTTAGCGGAAAGGGGCAGTCCGGCGAGGAGAACGTTGAAAATACAAGGGCTTCCGGCGTTGCAACCGATAATCAGTTGCAGAAATACTCCGCAGCTCCGGCTGCAAAGGACGATCCGGCCGGCGGAGCAGAAGCAGCAAAGACCGGCGCCGAAGCCTACAAGGCCCGCAAGGAAGCCGGATCTGCAGCACGCAAAGCTGCAAAGCGCCTGGCCGAAGCGGAGCAAGCCGTACAGGACGCCGAAGATGCCGTCAGAAGCCTCGAAAACGAGCTCTGCAGGCCCGAAATATACTCGGACGCCGCAAAGGCCGCCGAGACCGCAAAGGCTCTGGAATCGGCTAAAAAAGCCCTTGAAGACGCATACTGGAACTGGATGGAGCTGCAATAGGAGGAGCAAGATGAAACTCAGAATACTATTGATAAAAACAGGCATCCTTGCCGCGCTGCTCGCCCTGATGCTGGCGTTCGCGCCCGCCGCATTTGCTGCGTCCGGCACCATGGCGCTCACCAGCGCGCCCGGCAGCTCGCAGGATAGCTCCGGATCCGGGTCCGGCAGCACAACAACTACCGGCACCACCGGAGCCTCTGAAAACACCGCCCCCGCCGAAGAAGGCGAGTCCGAGGAAGAGCTCGAGCGCCGCAAGGAGATCTACACCATGGTCGCACTGATAACCTTAGGTGCCATCTTAGTCGGTATACGCGACAAGAAGAGGAGATAGCTCAAAACCTCTGCCGCAGGAGAGCGGCAATGTGGTATAATATATTATTAACATTTCAGCAATTCACAGTTTATAAGGAGGACTACCATGGATATGAAATTCTACAAGTGCGCAAAGTGCGGACAGATCGTCGCTATCGTCAACAAGAAGCCCTGCCCGGTAATGTGCTGCGGACAGCCCATGGAGGAGATCATTCCCGGCACCACTGATGCATCGGTCGAAAAGCACGTTCCCGTATGCGAGGTAAAGGACGGCATCGTTACCGTTACCGTCGGAGCAGTTGAGCACCCCATGCTCGACGTCCACTACATCGAATGGATCGCCATCCAGACCACATTAGGCAACCAGAGAAAGGCTCTCAAGCCCGGCGACGCTCCCAAGGCTCAGTTTGCACTGCTCCCCGGAGAAGAGCTCGTGGCAGCCTACGCTTACTGCAACCTGCACAGCCTCTGGAAGGCATAGTTTCTGGAGCAAGCGCGCAAGATGCCTTACGATCTTGACAGGATAACGGACCGCAGCGGCAGTTTCTCCGTAAAGTGGGACATCGCCGGTGACGCTCTTCCTATGTGGGTCGCCGACATGGACTTTCAGGCACCGCCGGAGGTCATAGACGCCATCAGAGATAGAGCCGCCTCCGGGATCTACGGCTACACATTGGTCCCTCAGGAATGGCGCGATGCCTACAGCAGCTGGTGGAAGAAGCGCCACGGTCTTGAAATCCACCCTTCCTGGCTGATCTTTGCCGCCGGAGTGGTACCTGCTGTTTCCTGCATCATCAGAAAGCTCACAAAGCCCGGCGAAAAGGTGCTGATCCAGCCGCCGGTCTACAACGCTTTCTACGACTGCATAAACAATAACGGCAGAACGCCGCTGGAAAGCCCGCTGATCCTCCGCGAGAGCACGGCATTCGGCCCGGGCGGATGCACCATGCTGGAATACGACATGGATTTTGCGGACCTGGAGGCCAGAATGGCGGATCCCGCATGCACACTGATGCTTCTGTGCAACCCGCAGAACCCCACAGGACGCATATGGACCCGGGAAGAACTGCTTAAAGTCGGAGAGCTTGCCGCCGCGAACGGAGTCACCGTGGTCTCGGACGAGATCCACTGCGACCTCTGCGACCCGGGTTTTTCCTACGTGCCCTACGCATCGGTCTCCAAGGCCTGCCGCAACAGCAGCGTGACCTGCCTGGCGCCGACAAAGACCTTCAACCTGGCAGGGATCATGAGCTCTGCGGTGTTTGCTGCGGACCCGGATCTTCGGAAGAAGCTTGCCGAAGCCATAGATACGGACGGCATAGGCGGAGCGGGCTGCTTTGCCCCCGTCGCCACGATAGCTGCTTTCGAAAAGGGCGGACCCTGGCTGGACGAGCTGACTGCCTACATTGCAGAAAACAAGCGCCTTCTGGCGGAGTTCCTGGCAAAGGAGCTGCCAAAAGCGCGCATGGCGGACGGCCCCGCGACCTACCTCTGCTGGCTGGACCTT
>JAEEGL015515308.1_pt1 | contig 10941 bp, 10 predicted proteins | sample 9134231 | NCBI WGS metagenome assembly JAEEGL01 (sample SAMN16246548, study PRJNA631951) | gut metagenome | biome: gut microbiome; feature: rumen; material: fiber-attached | host: Bos | place: Iran: Karaj | collected 2018-10 | reverse complement strand
GAGAAACTCCGCCGATTCGCTGTGCCTGACCAACGGATTCCGGCTGCATGCGCTGCAGCTTTTCGCGGGCTTCTATCCGAAGGCCCGGAACCCGGCTGTAGTCAAAATCGACCGGCAGTTTCCGGCGCTCGAGCTTTTTGAACTGTTCGACCGCCTGCTTCTGGCGCTCGATATAACCTGCATACTTGACCTGGATATTCACCTGCTCACGAAGACGCTCCGAAAGCCCCTCGGGCCGCGAAGGATCGATCACAGAAAGGCTTTCATAATCCAGCTCCGGCCGGCGCACAAGTTCCGCGAGCGTCGCACCGGATTTCAGTTCTGTCGTGCCGTGCTCCCGAAGGAATACCTGTACTTCCTCCGTCTCCCCGACAAAAGTATTTTCCAGCCGTTCGATTTCCTGCTGCAGCGCTTCCCGGTAGGCACAGAACTTTTCGTAGCGCATATCGCTGATGAGCCCGATTTCATGCCCGATTTCCGTAAGCCGGAGATCCGCATTGTCCTGCCGGAGAAGCAGCCGGTACTCCGCGCGGGAGGTCATCATGCGGTAGGGTTCGTGGTTTTCCTTGGTCACAAGATCGTCGATCAGAACCCCGATATAGGCCTGGGAACGGTCGAGAACCAGCTCTTCTTTGCCGCCAATATGCCGCGAAGCATTGATTCCGGCCAGAAGCCCCTGGGCCGCGGCTTCTTCATAACCGGAACTGCCGTTGAACTGGCCGGCCGCGTACAGCCCGCTGATTTTCTTGAATTCCAGCGTGGATCGAAGCTGGTTCGCGTCAATGCAGTCATATTCGATCGCGTAGGCGTTCCGGACGATTTTCGCGTTTTCGAGGCCCGGAACGGTCCTATACATCCGAATCTGCACATCCTCCGGCATCGAGGAAGACATTCCGTCCACATACATTTCGTGCGTATACAGACCTTCCGGCTCGATGAAGACCTGATGGCGGTCCTTGTCCGCAAAACGCATCACCTTATCCTCGATCGAAGGGCAGTAGCGCGGGCCGGTGCCCTGAATATCCCCGGAAAAGAGCGGAGAACGGTCAATATTCTCCCGGATAATCCGATGGGTTTCCTCGTTGGTATAGGTCAGCCAGCAGGAAACCTGCTCTTTTTGAATGCTCTCAGGATCGGTCTCAAAGGAAAACGGAACGATCTTCCGGTCGCCCTTCTGCTCGCTCATTTTCGAATAATCAATTGTCGAACCGTCCATCCGGGCAGGGGTTCCGGTCTTGTAGCGGCGAAGCTCGATTCCGCAGTCAAGAAGCGACTGAGAGAGGAGATTCGCGGCCTTGAGCCCGTTCGGGCCGGTGTATTCGCTGACGTCTCCGGTAATACAGCGGGCTTTCAGGTATACCCCGGTCGTCAGAACCACTGCCTTCGCGCGGTAAATCATCCCGGTCGAGGTCTTCACGCCCTGAACCACGCCACAATCAACAAGAAGTTCCGACACTTCCGCCTGGCGGATCGTCAGATTTTCCTGCGCTTCGAGGGTTTTGCGCATCTCCCGTGAATACCACTGCTTGTCCGCCTGTGCCCGCAAAGAATGCACTGCAGGACCTTTACTCAGGTTCAGCATCTTGGACTGGATAAAGGTTTTGTCGATATTTTTGCCCATTTCACCGCCCAAAGCATCGACCTCGCGCACGAGATGTCCTTTGGAGCTTCCGCCGATATTGGGATTGCAGGGCATCAGTGCGATCGAGTCGACACTGACCGTGAACATGATGACGCGCTGTCCGAGGCGCGCTCCCGCAAGGGCTGCTTCACAGCCCGCATGGCCCGCCCCGACCACAACGATATCATAAAACTCCTGAAGCTGCATATATTATTTCCCCATACAAAACTTTTCAAAAACCCGGTCCACAAGATCATCCGTTACTTCTTCGCCGATGATCTCCGAGAGCGCCCGATAGGCATTCATCAGATCGACATTCAGGAAATCCTCCGACATCCCCAGATCCGCACCTTGAAGCGCGAGACATAGAGAGGCTTTCGCCTGCCGCAGAAGTTCCTTCTGGCGGGCGCTGGTGATCGTCACCTCATTATTATACAGCAGCTTTTCCGCATCATAAAGGCTTACGATCAGGTTTTCCAGATCCGGGAGTCCTTCGCCGGTTTTTGCTGAGAAGGGCAGTATATGCACCTTCGAAGCTTCCCGGAACAGATCCTCCGCCCGGCGGATTTCCTGCATTTCTGCAGTATTCGAAGGTCCTTCCGGTCCCGTGAGAAGATCCGTTTTGTTCATCAGAAGAATTACTTCCTGCGTCTCGCAGGAACGGATAACCGCAAGATCCTCCTCCGTAAGCCCTTCCGAAGCGTCCACGACATAGAGCACCAGGTCCGCTTCCTGGATTGCCTCAAGAGCCTTTGACACACCGATCTGTTCTACGGTATCCTCTGCCTCCCGAAGGCCTGCCGTATCCATCAGAAGCAGGCTGATCCCCCTGAGCCGCACATGCTCCCTTAAGACATCCCGCGTCGTTCCGGCAATTTCCGTCACAATTGCCCGCTCGAAACCGGCAAGCACATTCAAAAGAGAAGATTTCCCGGCATTTGGGCGCCCGGCGATCACGGTCCTTACGCCTTCAAAGAGGATACTGCCCTGGTCTGCGCGGGAAAGGAGGTCTGAAATCTCCGCCTGTACCGGCTGAAGATGTTCCTGCAGAACCTCCCCGTAACCCTCCAGGTCATAATGTTCCGGATCGTCCAGTGCCGCCTCGATAAAGGACATCTCATCAAGGATTTTTTCCCGAAGCGCCCGGATTTTCACAGAAACCGATCCCTGAAGCTGGCGGACCGATGCTTTCAGCGCGAAATCATTCTGCGCATTAATGACGCCGATAACCGCTTCCGCGCGCGCAAGATCCAGTTTTCCGTTCAGAAAAGCGCGTTTTGTGAATTCTCCCGGCTCCGCGGGAATCGCACCGTTTTCAAACAGAAGTTCCAGTACGCGCTTCGCGACCAGAATACCGCCGTGGCAGTTGATTTCGACGACATCTTCGCCGGTATAGGTGTGCGGCGCGCGCATCACGGATACCAGCACTTCATCAAGGTCTTCTTTTCCATCTGAAACAAAGCCATAGTGAATCGTATGGCTTTTCACGCGGCTGAGCTGTTTCTTTCTGTTTTTACTGCGGTAAACCCGGTCGGCGATTTCAACTGCCTGATCCCCGCTGAGGCGCACAATACAGATGCCGGAGGGCTGGAGACCGGTGGAAATCGCAGCGATAGTCTTTTCCATGACATTTCCTTATTGTAAGAGACCAGGGGAGGCCTCCCCTGGTCCTTTTTTAATTCTCTTTCTGATAAATTCCCACGACTTTTTCCAGTCGCCTGAAAGATACCCTTATCTCTCTTCGCCGTTCCGGTTCCGCTTGTAGAAGACCACAACATGGCGGTAGGGTTCCTCGCCCTCCGAACGGGTCATGACAAAATTGTCGGACTGCAGCGCAGAGTGGATGATCCGTCTCTCATAAGGATTCATCGGCTCCAGAGAAACGCTTCTGCGGGTACGCTTGACCTTGTAGGCGATGTTCTTTGCCAGACTCTCCAGCGTTTCCTTGCGACGCTCACGGTAGTTTTCAGTATCCAGCTTTACGCGGATATAATGCTCACCGGAGCGGTTTACGACAAGGCTCGTCAGATACTGCAGGGAATCGAGGGTCTGACCGCGCTTTCCGATCAGCACACCCATCTCGTCGCCTTCTAAGTTCATCTCGAGCGCGTTGTCTTCCTCATTGTAACTGTATTCGATGTTGACCTTGAGATCCATCTTTTCGAAGACATCCAGCAGGAACTTCCGGCCTTCTTCGAAATGCGCTGCGTCATTTTCGTTTGTCTTTACCTTTTCAGAAGTAGCTTCCGCAGGCTTTTCTTCCTTTTTGGGCTCTTCCTTTTTCACAGCGACTTCTTTTTTCGGGGCAGCTTTTTCAGGCTGCTTCGGAGCTTCCGTTACGGGCTCCGCATTTTCCGAAACGACTGCCGGCGCGGCATCTTCGTCTGTGATTTCCCAGGCTTCAATGATCGCCTGACGGGCGCCGATTCCCAAAAAACCCTTGGCGCCTTTATCAATCACTTCATATCCGAGCTTGTTGCTGGGAATCTGAAGCTGCAGGGTTGCTTCTGTAATCGCATCGTCAACAGAAGCTGCCATAAATGTTTTGCGTTCTGACATTTCCTTACTCCTTCTCTTCTGTTGTTTCGTCCGTTTCCTTCGGTTTTGCGCTCTTCTTGCCGGACTTCAGTTCACGCTGTCTTTCTTCGTACTGCTCCACCATATAAACCTTGGAAGCGAGGGATCCCGGCTTTCCGCGGCTGGAGCTCTGATAATAATCACTGGACTCTTTCGCGCGTTCTGCAAGCAGTTTTTTCTTCTGTTCTTCTTCTTCGCGCTCTTCTTCAAGGTTCCGGACCGACGCTGTCACATTGGTGACCTTCTTGGGCGGAAGACCCTTCTTTGCCCGCTTGACATTCATCTTTTCAATGTTCTTCGCCACCATTTCATTGAGGTCGACCTTATCCATGTAGCGGTTGACGATCAGCTGAATGATGACCTGAATACCGGAACTTGCAACCCAGTACAGTCCCAAACCTGCGGAGAACATGAAGCACATCACAACCGAGAGGATCGGGAACATGATGTTCATCGTATTCATCATGCTCTGCTGCTGATCCTGCGAATTGCTCTTCTTGCCGTTGCCGCGCTGCATCAGCCAGGATGACAGCCACTGCAGGCCGCCCGCAAGGATCGGGATGAAAATTGCCGGCCAAAGCTGCTGCATGGGAGTCATCGTCAGGTTGATTCCGAGGAATGTATTGACGCTGTTGATCTTGTCCGCAACAGAGGTATAGGCGTTTGTCAGTTCAGAATTATTGAAGATACCAAGAAAAGTCTGCCATTCCTCCGGGTTGAAGTTATACATCATATCAATGATGTGGTCTGCTTCTTCGAGGGTAGCGTTTTTCCGCTGGATCCGGTTGCTGTTGAAAAGCGTCAGAAGCGCTTCATTCACTGCATAGCCGTCAATATTCTGAAGTGCTGCAGCGACACCAGCAAAATACTCCTTCAGTTTGGTAATGTATCCGGGCATATGGTAAATGACCTGATACAGTGCGAACAGAATCGGCATCTGCAGAAGCGTCTGTAAGCATCCGCCTGTCGCGGAAGTACCGTACTTGGCATAAACTTCCTTGGTTTCCCGCTGCATGGCCATAGCGGAAGCGCTGTCTTTTTTGTCTTTGTACTTTTCCTGAACTTTTTTGATTTCAGGCTGGATAATGGACTGCAGTTTGGAATATTTCTGTTGCCGGATCGAGAGCGGAATCATCAGCGCCTTGATAATCAGCGTAAACAGGATGATTGCAAGACCGATGTTCGGAAGGCCGATGAAATTGAGGCCTTCAAAAATCCAGTTCATCAGGTGACCGAGCACCCAGGCAATGGGCCCGATCAGAAACCAGTTACTTTGCGTAGCTGTTAGAAAGCTCATTCCTTTCCTCCTTACTTTAAGGAACAGGGTCGTATCCGCAGTTCCGGTTAAACGGATTGCAGCGAAGGAAGCGTTTTAAGGCAATCCATCCGCCCTTAAGCGCACCGTATTTTTCGATCGCCTCCACCGCGTATTCGGAACAGGTCGGGATAAATTTACAGTGGGTGTATCGTTTCATTGGCGATAAATATTTCTGATAAAAATGTATCATTCCGATCATAATCTGTTTCATCAAGGAACACCCGCTTCAGTTCTCTGTTTTTCAGGAAGTCTCCGTCCCGGATTCTTCCTCATAAATGGAATGTCTCTTCAAGAGTGAGATAAGAGACGATTCAATTTCAGTAAATCCCTGATCCTTTGCGCTTTTTCGCGCTAACACTATCATGTCTTTGTCTTTCCGGATATGTGTCTTGTTGAGACGGTACGCCTCCCGTATCAGTCTCGCGAAATGATGCCGGACAACCGAGTTTCCGACTTTTTTGCTGCAGACGATCCCAATTTTCCCGGTGCCGTCCGCAATGTAAACGACGAGGTTCGGATCCGCATAGGAACGATGTTTCCGGTAAACAGCGTCAAACTCCGCTTTTGTTCTTAAGGAATCAATATTTCTCATCCGTTCCCCGCCTGCCGATCATAAACAAAAGCCACTGCAGCAGTGGCTTATTGAACTGTTAAAACTTTTCTGCCTTTTGCACGGCGCGCGGAGAGAACCTTTCTGCCGCCTGCGCTCTGCATCCTTGCTCTGAAGCCGTGAACTCTCTTGTGCGAGCGTTTCTTCGGCTGGAATGTCATCTTCATATATTCTTCCTCCTGTTATTTTCCATATTTATCCGGAAAAAGCGACACCATGACAAATTATATTAAAGAAAGCTTATAAAGTCAAGCGTTTTTTTATTTGGTACAGATCCGATCGTCCGGATAAAAGTGGATAACCATGTAAATAAATGTTTATATTGTTGATAAGTTATCTTGATTTTTGTGAATTCTGAGCTGATTTTTTAATTTTTCAACAGCTTTATCAACACTGAATAATATTGTACAACCCATTTTTCAACAAAATGTTTATAATCTGTTGAAAACCCGTTTGATTTTGCGTTCATTTTTTTATAAAACGGCTGTTTTTCTAAGAAAATCAAGCCTTTCTGCGATCATCTGTTCGTCGGAAAACTCTGGTATTTTTCCGGTTTTCAGACGTTCTTCTTCTTCCGGAAAAAGCAGTTTTCACAGAAAGAACATTGTACTTATAAACACTTTCAACATACTTTTCCACAGTGGATATAAAAAAGTCAGAAAAAGAGCGATTCAATCTTTACTTTATCGCGATTTTGAGGTATAATTACAAAGGTCATAAATGCCCTTTACAGGGCTTTTTATTTCGACAGCGCCTGTTATCATACAGAGAGAGATAGGTAAGATCATGCTTGAGACAATCAGACAGAACTGGCAGAAAATCAAGGAAAATATCCGGGATGAATACGAGATTACCAATGTTCCGTACTCTACCTGGATCGAACCGCTTCAGATCTATAATGTCCGTGACAATACGGCCTATATCGTTTTTCCGGACAGCAAGGACGATTTTGCGCTGAAATACATCAGCAAGAAATACCGTCTCTTTTTCCAGGCGATGATTGAGGAAGTGACGGGCTATCATTTAGCGGTTTCCTTTATCAGTGAACCTCAGGAAAATCCCGGCGTGATCTTTGCCAGGGAGCGTCCGCGCCCGACAGCCGATCCCTACCGGAGTGCCGTCGAAACAGCCAAGCTGAATCCGCGCTATACCTTCGACACCTTCGTCGTCGGCGCCAATAATAAATTTGCGCATGCAGCTTCTCTTTCTGTTGCAGAATCTCCCGGAAAAGAGTACAATCCGCTCTTTATCTACGGCGGTCCCGGTCTCGGAAAGACACACCTGATGCAGGCGATTGCGCATTTTATTCTGCAGAACAAGCCTTCGACCCGGATTATCTACGCAACTTCCGAGGTTTTTACGAACGAAGTCATTGACTCTATCCGAAATAAAAACCCTGGCGAGTTCCGAAACAAATACCGCAACATCGACGTCATCCTGATCGACGATATCCAGTTTATTATCGGCAAGGAATCCACACAGGAAGAGTTTTTCCATACCTTCAACTTTCTGTATGAAAACGGCAAGCAGATTATTTTAAGTTCCGACCAGCCGCCGAAAAACTTCACAACCCTCGATGAGCGACTGCGTTCACGCTTTGAAATGGGTCTTTCCGTTGATATTTCCGCGCCGGATTATGAAACCCGGATGGCGATTCTCCGTAAAAAGGAAGAGCTTGAAGGCTTCACGATCGACAACGAGATCATCAAATACATCGCGACCAATATCAAGACAAACATCCGCGAACTGGAAGGCGCGCTGACCAAGATGTTCGCTTACTCGAAACTTCATCCGCAGTCGACGCTGACGCTGGAAATTGCCCGGGAAAACCTGAAGGATATCATCAGTCCGGACAGTTCCGAAAAGATTACGCCGGACCATATTATCCAGGTTGTCGCAGAACATTACGGCCTCCGGCCGGAAGATATCAAGTCCCAGCGCCGTACCAAGGAAGTGGTTCTTCCGCGTCAGATTGCAATGTACCTGATCCGGATCATGAACGATATTTCGCTGAAGGACGTCGGCCGGATCTTAGGAAACCGGGACCATGCGACAATTATCCACGGCTATGAAAAAATTATCAACGAAATGAACCAGAACCCGGATCTCGCACAGAATATCGAAGTCATCAAAAAGAAGCTTCTGCTGTGATTCTGTGAAATCTGTGAACTGAAAAATACTTTTTTCACCTGCTTTTCAGAAGCGAAATTTCCAGTATTTTCGGACTGTCTGAGGCTTTTTCACCTTTCCACCGCCACTACGAATACTACTACTGAAAACGTTACAATCTATCATACTGATAAAGGAGTGCTTTTCCAATGAAGGTTATTTGTTCAAAAGAAAGTCTGCAGCGTGCAATCAATGCTGTTTCCCGTGCCGTACCCGTCCGGACCACCCTGGATATTCTGAAATGTATCCTGCTGCAGGCGGAAGACAATGAACTGAAGCTGACTGCCAATGATACCGCGCTCGGCATCGAAACCCGGATTGAGGCCGTAGTTGAAGAACCGGGCATGACGGCGATTGACGCGGGACTCTTTTCCTCTATTGTAAGAAAACTTCCGGATTCCGACGTGCTCCTGCAGTCAGACCGCCAGGAAGCAATTGATATCCACTGTGAAAATGCGTATTTCCACATCAGCGGACGCGGCGCGGATGATTTTATCTACCTTCCGACCGTTCAGGTGAAAGAGAGTATTGTGATCTCGCAGTTTACGATCCGGGAAATGATCGGCCAGGTTATCTTCTCTGCGGCAGATTCCGAAACAAGTGCGGCAATGTCCGGTGTTTATTTAGAAGTTCTTCAGGACCGGGTACGGATGACGGCGCTCGACGGACACCGTATTGCGATCCGTGTTAATGAGCTTCGGGAGATTGCGGAGCCGGTTTCCGCAATAGTGCCTGCAAAGACCTTGTCCGACCTCCAGAAAATCGTTTCCGGTGATCTGGATAAAGATATCAGGATTTCCTTTGCGCGGAATCACATCATTTTTGAATATGACCAGACACGCATGGTGTCGCGTGTGATCGACGGAGAGTATTTCAAGGTCGAATCCATGATCCGTGATATTCACGAGACGCATATTCGGATCAACAAAAAAGATCTTCTGAACTGTCTGGACCGTTCGACGCTTCTGGTCAATGAAAGCGATAAAAAACCGGTTGTGATGAATATTACGGAAGAGGAGATGAATCTCCGCCTGAAATCCGCAATCGGTACCCTCGACGAAATGATTCCGATTGAAAAAGAGGGAAAGGATATCCGGATCGCTTTCAATCCGAAGCTTCTTCTGGATGCACTTCGGGTGATTGACGACGAAGAAATTGACATTTATATGGTGAAATATAATTATCCCTGCATCATCCGGGATGAGCAGGGCAGTTATATCTATGTTGTGCTTCCGGTTAACTTTATCGAGGATTGATTATGGTTCTGCATCTTGTCGGCGAATATATCAAACTCGGTCAGGCCCTGAAAGCCGCGCATCTGGTGGATATGGGGTCTGATGCGAAAACGGTCATTCAGAACGGCGAAGTATTTGTCAACGGAGAACAGGAACTTCGCCGGGGAAGAAAGCTTGTGATCGGAGATATCGTCGAATACGACGGTTCTTCGATTGAAATCGTGAAGTGACATGATCATCAAATCCATTGATCTTCTCAACTTCAGAAACTACGAAGAGCTTCATCTTGATTTAGACAGCGGGATTACAATTCTGAACGGAGAAAATGCGCAGGGAAAGACAAATCTTTTAGAGGCGGTTTATCTTGCATCCTGCTGCCGCTCGCACCGGGGTGCGAAGGACCGGGAAATGATCCGTTTTCATCAGGAGGAAGCGCATATCAAGATGCTTGTCCGTAAGGATGAAAGGGACATCCGTATCGATCTGCACCTGAAAAAAGAAAAAAGCCGGGGTCTTGCGGTGAATGCGGTTCCGATCAGGAAGACCAGAGATTATCTGGGGCTTGTGAACTGTGTGCTTTTTTCGCCGGAAGACCTGCAGATTGTGAAGGAAGGGCCGGCAGAACGGCGGAATTTCGTCGATACCGAACTCTGCCAGCTGGATAAGATTTACCTGAATTCTTTCATGCAGTACAAACGGGCGCTGGAGCAGCGGAACCAGCTTCTTCGGGACATTCCCTTTATGCCGGAACTTATGGATACGCTGGATTCCTGGGACGAACAGCTGACGCGTTTCGGGCGGGAAATCATACTCCGGCGGGAAGAGTTCATTTCGGATCTCTCGAAGATCACAAAACCGATTCATGAAAAACTGTCGGGCGGGCGGGAATCATTAAGTCTCCTTTACGAGAAAAATACCGAGGCGGATGATTTTCTTCAGAATCTCCAAAAAAACCGGGATAAGGATTTAAAAGCAAAAACCACCGGCATCGGTCCGCACCGGGATGATATCAGTTTTGTACTGACAACGGAAAATCCCGGCGAGGAAGAACTGGATGCCCGGGTTTTCGGCTCCCAGGGGCAGCAGCGGACCTGTGCGCTTTCCGTGAAGCTTGCGGAAATAGAACTTGTAAAGCTTCGGACCGGGGATGAGCCGGTACTTCTTTTGGACGATGTGCTTTCGGAACTGGATACACTGAGGCAGCAGTATCTCCTCCGGAGCATTCAGAATATACAGACGATTATCACCTGCACAGGACTTACAGAGGTTGGCAGTCATCCGTTTGAGCATAGTCTTGTGTATGATGTGGAAAAGGGAAGGATCAGAAAACATGGCGAATGAACATGAATATGATGCGAGTCAGATACAGATTTTAGAGGGGCTGGAGGCGGTCCGCCGTCGTCCGGGCATG
>JAEEGL013230274.1_pt1 | contig 10941 bp, 9 predicted proteins | sample 9134231 | NCBI WGS metagenome assembly JAEEGL01 (sample SAMN16246548, study PRJNA631951) | gut metagenome | biome: gut microbiome; feature: rumen; material: fiber-attached | host: Bos | place: Iran: Karaj | collected 2018-10 | reverse complement strand
GTGCCAATGCAATTTCACTACCATTTGCATCATAGAACTTAATCTGTTCGGCGACCGAAGCTTTACTCCAAGTGCCTTTAATCGCAGTACCATTCTGGAAGATATGGGCTTCTCCACCGCCAACCGTAGTAATGTCTTCGTGATAATTATCTGAAGCTCGTTTTTCGTTCACCACCATCGCAATTACCACCGACGGGGCTAATTGCATCAAAGTACAGGTATCTTCTGGATTTTTCTCTCCCAAATCTCCGTCTGGACATTGATAAACTTCATGTTTCAAACCACTTTCGTAGCTTCTAAGATAAGTATTTGAGGCGGCGTCGTATTCGTAACGCACATTAAAGTTCTGGAGTCTGCCAAAATCAATAGCAATCGAAGCGGTTTTTGGGGAAACTTCCGAAGTTTTGCCTGTAGATTCTTCGTAAATTACTAATTTTTCAGTTACTAAATTGTCCACGCGCGACTTAGCAGATTCTTCTGGTGTCATCCGGCTAAAGCCTTTTATATCGGAACCACCATAACCGCGATCGGCTTTCATTGTAGCGAGCAAAGTAGAGTTCGTAAACAAATTGTTCCACCGTCTGGCTTTATTTGTGCCACGATACATGTATTTATAGCTTTCGGTCAAATCTTTATACCCACCAGAAGAAACTGCTTTAATAGCATCTGGTGCGCCACCGGCGTGTACGATTGTACAATCAAATGGCGTATCCCATTGCAAATAGTACATTCTAAGAGACCGAATCGGCCCAATTACCGCCGAAGTCGGGTCTTGATAAATTGCCGCAAACCGGGTGATTCCCGCTTCGGCAATCGCCTCAAATACCACGCCGGCTTGGTTGATTCCGGCTTGTGGGCGGGCACCGTCCATCCCGTTTGGAGTTTGGATGCAATAGGCAGGCGCCGTCAATTGTTCCGCAGAAGCAAGTGGCAAACCGGTCAATCTACTATAAACTGTCTCGGTAGATTTTTTGCTTGGGATCTCTGGAAAAACAGCATTAAAACCAGTATCGCTCGGCATCAAAAACCATCCAACCCCACATCCTATGCCACCTAAAATGCCTAGAATACCTAAACTTATAAATAGTTTAGCGTGAGTTTTCTTTTTAGGTTTTTTCGTAGACTTCTTAACCACCTTCGCGGTTTCGTCTTGATGTAGTTCTTCTTTTTTGATTTTTTTTGATGCCATTTATTGCTCCACTTACAATTCTAATTTTAACATATTTTTTAAAGCTTGTGGTATAATTAACACATGGTCAGGTTATACGCCAAAACAAAAACCATTTTTACGTTGGTGGTGGCATTAGCTATGCCTCTTTTTGTTTTGTCGTCTACCTGTCAAGCCGCTAACACAGCCGATTTCGATTTTAATATCAATGTGGCCGAAGTAATTACTGTCACCGTTAGGAATCCGGTCAACTGGGCCAGTGGTAACACCGACACTTTACTCCGCAATAAAATTAACATAGAGGCTACGACAAATAATCCAATTGGCGTCACGGTTTCAATGTATACCGGCGCTAACACCGAACTTAGAAATACCAACGGCTTTAACGCTTCTGACGCTTCAACCTATATTCCGACACTTGTATCAAGCACCACAGCTAATGCTTTTCCAGCCAACTACTGGGGTTATTCCGTCAATGATAATACAGCCGGCGCCGGCAGCGCTAACTACAACGCGCTCAAAACAAGCGCCGATCCGATTCAGCTATTTACCACTGTAGGTACTTCTAATATTGGCGCTGGTAATAAAGACGTTTATTTCGGCGCTAAAGCCGACGGCACTAAGCAGTCTGGTACTTACGCGCAAACTGTCTATTTTGCCGCCGTTTCTGGCACTATTAACACCGAAAACCCACTTGTACCAACCAATCCATCTAACCCAGACGATGTTTCTGAAGTCGCTCACTACTCTCCAACTACCGGCAGAACCACTTATACCACCCGCGGTGCTAGCGGCAGTGGTACTAGCTCGGTTTCCGGTGCCACCAACGATACTACTACGCAAGTCGTCACTGGGGACGTCTCCAGTTATTACGCACAAGCAGCCGGTGTGACTAACTCCACCGAGCCTGCTTCTAATACGGTAACCACCGACACTTCCGGTCCTCTCGCCGTCGGTATTACCGCTGGAATTGCTACTGTCACAGGCTTAGGCCTCTTCGCAGCTCATAAGAGGAAGTCGGGCAGTAGGACAACATAGAAAAAACAAAAATCAGAAAAATATCCCCGCACGTCGGGGATATTTTTATTTCTAGATGCTTCTTGCTACTGCATTCAGCCGGGCCAAGGCTACGTCTTTCCCAAGCACATTCAAAGTAAGATTAAGCGCTGGGCTAAATGGTGCAAAGCTGACCGCAATTCGAATTAGCGAGAATAATTCCGCTGGTTTTTTCCCTGACTTTTCTAGCAAATCGTTCAAAACATTCTGCAAATTATCTTCGCTCCAATCATCGAGTTCAGACAAAGCACTAATTGCCTGCTTTAACAAATCTTCAAGTTCCGCTTCAGACATTTTCTTTAGGAATTTATTTTCTTTTAACATGTCCATATCGAGTTTTGGATCTTCAAAGAAATAAGCCGTCATTTCTTTTAAGTCCGACAAAGTTTTAAGCCGATCATAAATAATAGAAAGTACTTTTAGTTTATAATCTTCGGAGGCTTTCTCAGCTACTTCTGGCCAAAAACCATGCGTCCGATCATAAAGCGCGTGCACGCCTTGTTCGTCGAAAATTCGGCGAATCCATTGGCCGTTCATCCACAAAAGTTTAGTTTCATCATAACGAGCACCAGAAGTTTGAATTTTCTCGAGTGAGAACTTATCGATCAATTCTTCTTTAGTATAGATTTCTTGCTCGGTGCCATCATTCCAACCAAGATTAGCGAGATAATTCAACATTGCTTCGGCCAAAACACCGTCGTCACGATATTCTGTTACCGACTTTGCACCGTCGCGTTTACCGAGTTTTTTATTCCCGGTCGGCGCTAAAATGTGTGGTAAAGACACTAAATATGGTACTCTAAGCCCCAAAGCTTCATAAAGTGCAAGATAATTTGGAGTAGATGGTAGGTATTCCACGCCGCGCATCACGTGAGTTACACCCATCAAGGCGTCATCCACAATATGTGCGAAATTATAAGTAGGAAAACCATCTTTTTTAATCAAAATAATATCGTCTTGCGTTTCTGGGCCTACATGCATATCGCCCATTACTACATCAGTCCAGCTGCGCTCTTTTGGATCAGACAAGAACCGAATTGGCACACCTTCTTTAAATTCAAAATCCAATTTTTCTGGGCGGAAATTCCGGTACAAAAACGGTTTTTTCTCGGCGGTACACTGTTTTCTATATTCATCAACTTTTTCGGCCGGAGTAGAATCTACATAAGCGCGGCCTTCTTTTAATAGCTTCTTCGCCCATTCATGATAAAGCTCTAATCTTTCGGTTTGGAAGTATGGCCCATGGTCGCCACCTACAATTGGGCCTTCATCCCATTCGAGGCCGAGCCATTTCAAAGTGTCCTCAATTAATTCAGTCGCACCTTCTACATAACGTTCCCTATCGGTATCTTCAATGCGCAAAATCATCTTCCCGCCCTTTTGGCGCGCCAAAAGATACGGATAAATTGCGCTTCTTACGTTGCCAATATGAATATACCCAGTTGGGCTTGGTGCAAACCTAGTAACAATTTCCATGTTTTATATTATAACATATTAAAGCGAAGTAGCAATGGACTTCATCTGTTTCTTCGTGAGATTGCCAGAATCAATGAATAATTTATATAGCATACCGCCATTTACCCAGGCTTCCCAGTTATCACCCATATAGATGGTTAAACCTTGTTCACGTACGACGGTGTAATCATTTCCATAGGTCATTTTTACATAGTTGTTAAGCAGGGCATCTGAATCCCAGTTTGAAGATTCCTCGGTAATACCAAAGCCATCCGAGCCTTTCTTAAAATGGATGGTTACTTTGCCACTAGAGGAGGTCACATCAGAAAGTATATAATCGTTCGGTACGTACTTTGGATAATTCGCTTCGATCCCGGATTGCACTGCGGCTACCTTGATAGACATATCGGTGGAGGCTAAATTAATAAAATAAGCAATTGCAAATGAAATCGTTGCACAGCAAACAGTGGTAAGTACCATCCGCTTCCAACCAAATTCGAAACTCTTCTTTTCTTTTTTGGTATCATTTATTGGGAATTTTGAAGCCGATTTAACTGCTTTTTCAATTTCTCTTTCCTTGATTTCTTTAGCCGAAAGTTTTACTACCTGAGGTTGCTTAGTTTCTTTCTTAGTGCTAATTACGCGTGGTTTTTCTTCTGGGGCTAGTGTTTTCTTCTCCATCTTTGTCGTCCTACGGACTTCAATCGGAGTCCTTTCTCTTGTGACATCGCGTAGAATAATTCTAGATGCAGCCTTTTGTGGCTCAGCAAGCTTCATAGTTTCAAATTCACCAAAAAATGACTCTGTACTCATTCCTGTATTTTCTTTGGTGTTGACCATAGTACCTCACTTAAACTTCTTACACTAATCATACATGGTTATGGCAAAAAAAACAAGAGCGAAAATGTGGTATAATGTCTATATGGATATAGAAGCTCGCGCTCGTCGCCAGAGTCGACGAATTATTATCTCGGAAGCTTTGATGGTATTAACTGTTATTATCACCGTATCTATTTTAGCTTTTATTGTTTCTGGATACTGGGTTGGCTCCGATTTTAAAATTGAACGCCAAGGACTCATTCAGATTTATTCTATCCCTACCGGCGCCGATGTCGAGGTGGACGACACTCCGTCTTCCTGGCTGCAACGCACTAACACTAGTAAAACTCTTTCTGCCGGTGAACATACTATAAAACTCAGTAGAGAGGGCTATGATACCTGGTCGCGTACGGTTAATATCGCCGAAGGGCTTTTGTATCGCCTTCACTATCCGAGACTATTTCTCCAGAATCGCACTGTAGAGACCGCCTTTGAATCTTCCGCAAATTTTGCTACCGTCAGCCCGGATCGCAACACCATGTTGCTTGCTAACAATACTTCTTCTTGGCAACTTTTGAATCTCGACACCGAGGAAATTAAGCCCGCCACCGTGGATCTCTCAAGCGTTTTACCATTCGTCAGTCGCGCGGACGATGCATCGGTTGGGCTCTTCTCTGGGACTATTAAATCCGCCGAATGGGCTAGCGACAATGAGCATGTGCTGCTTACTTTAGAAAAAGATGGTGCCACAAACTGGGTTTTAATTAACGTTAAAAACCCGACGAATTCCATGAATATCACTAAGGCATTTAATGCTAACTTTACTAAGATTGAGATTCTCGATCAATCAGCTTCTAGTTTACTCGCGGTATTAGATGGTAATCTACATCGCATTGATGTCTCGGCTAAGCAGATTTCCGCCGTTTTAATTCAGAAAATTCGGGCCTTTGACTATTACGAGCAGACAATCGCTTTTTCCGCCAAAGACCCAGAAACTTCCAAGTATTATATTGGCATTACTAGGCTTGGCAGCAACGAAATTAAGAGGTTAGAGGACAACCTAGATGTCGCTAATAAAATCGTACTTACTAAATTCTACGACGAGGAATTTATTGGCGTAATTAATAGCGATTCGATCGTGCTTCACGACAAGAATACTTACGAAACCAAAGCCACTTACAATTTTTCATTCACTCCAGAAAGAAACAAAGTTGGTGGCGACGGTGAAGCTATTACGATGTATACTGACGGTAATATTATCACTGTGGATATGGAGGCTTCTAGTGTATCTGAATGGTCTACCGGTACCGAACAATTTGGTTGGCTGGATGGTAGCATGATTTATGCCGTTAAAGACGGAGCTTTGCATGTCTATGACTTTAATGGTCTTAATCACCGTATACTTTCTTCTAACGTTTCTTCCCACTTCCCGGTTACTATTACCGCCGATAAATATTTATACTATTTCCGCGACGGCTCCCTCATTCGTGAATATCTTTACGAGAAATAAAAATAACCTCCGTGGTGGGCGGCGAGGGACTTGAACCCTCACGGTATTGCTACCACAAGATTTTGAGTCTAGCGCGTCTACCAGTTCCGCCAGCCGCCCATATTTGAAAGGTTACAATCTTAATTTTAACACATTCCCAAGGATTATGCTATAATAAACCTATGAACTCAGATACTGGTGGGCAGTTTTCTAATAGTTTTGGCGGAAACACACCCGGTGATGCCCAGAGAAGAGCAGCAGTAGACCTCGCTAGAAGAAAAGTCTTAGCGGCTTATGTTTCTGGTCCTCAAACTTACACCAGGAAAGCTATTTACAGTAGTGACAATACGCCTACACCACAGACTGCTAGTGCACAGAATGTTCAGGCACATCCACAAACTCAAGCGCCAGCCACGCATTATAATAGCCAACCAGTTTCGAGAATCAATTCTGAATCCTGGAAAACCTACCACTCTGCTTGGCAGGATTATTATCAAAAATATTATAGCGAATATTATTCTAACGCCGCCAGAAACTATATTGCCAAAGAGCGCTTGAAAGAAGCTCGCGAGCAGGCTGAGGACGAAGAGATTGCTTCCGCCATTAATGCGATTGCAAGTAAGGGCGCCGGGAAATCCGGCTTATCATTGGACGGCACCGAACCACTTTCTGACGATGCTAGCATTAAAGATCGTTTACGCTACAAAATTCGTAAAAAGGCTGCTGCTACCGCTAAGAAAACACACCGCCACCGCCGTTTTATTCCAATTTTCGCTGGGCTTTTTGTAGTGCTTTTGATTCTCTTTTTACAATATAACCGCCTGATTTTCGCACCAATCATGGCCTATGTTTCTCCAGGTAATGCTCCGGCTTCCGAAATCGAAGCTTTGGATCCAACTATCACGCAAACCGTTTCTGCCGATCCAAGACTTTTGATTCCAAAACTTAATATTGATGTGCCTATAAATTTCGATATTACGTTAGCACAAGTGATGGAAGCGATGAACCATGGCGTAGCACACTATCGTATTGCTGGTGCTAGCGCTTATCCGGGTGAAGTTGGTAACTTCATTATTACCGGACACTCTGCCGGTGATGTTTATAGCTCCAACCCATATAAATACATTTTCTCCGGCCTCGAACGACTTGAAGAAGGTGATTTGATTTATGTAAATTACAAATCCGTTCGCTATACCTATAAAATCACTACTAAACAAGTAATTGAGCCAAGTAATGTCTCCGCGCTCGTTATGCAAACCGATCGTCCACTCATTACACTTGTGACCTGCACTCCACTTGGTACTTCTCGCTATCGTTTACTCGTGACTGGCGAACAGATTTCGCCGACTTATGAAACTGCTGAGAGCTCATCTAATACTGGTACAGTGACCGTCGATGAAGCCGATATCCTACCATCCAACGAACCATCATTCTTCGAAGGAATTTGGAATTGGCTCACCGGCCGCTAAAATTAGAGGTATAATAGAATTATGAAGATTGCGATTTTTTCCGACTGTTTCTTGGATCTTACCGGCGGTATTGTTACTACGATTTCCGCTCAGAAAAAGGAGTTAGAAAAACGTGGCCACACGGTCTATATTTTTTCTAGCGCCTATCCAAAAACCGACAAAGAACTCCAAGAACTTGCAAAAGAAAATATCTTTCCAGTTAAATCTTGTCGTGTGTGGGGTCGTGGTCTTACGCCGATTGCTCGCCGTCCAAAAATTGTTGAAAGGCAAATTCTAAGCGAATATCCAGAAGTTAAAGATTTTGATGTTTTTTACGTTCACTATGAGGCTGGTTGTTCAATTGCCGGCCTTCGGCTTGGCAAAAAGTTAAAAATTAGAACCATCCAAGTAATGCATGGTCGCGAAGATATCGGCGAACAACATTTAATTCCATTTGGTTTTAAAACCTTCGTCGCGTTCTGTCTTAACCTTTTCCATTCTTGGTATCTTCCCCACTCGGTTAAAATTAAAAGAGACGATTATCTGGCTAAAACTATTGCCGCCGCTAAAATGTGGACCTTGATGGTAAATCATGCCAACACTGCCGATTTGGTCCTAAGTCCTTCCGCGCACTTCAAAAAGAAACTCGCCCACTATGGCGTAAAAAAGCCGATTGAAGTTTTGCCAAATGGCGTTTCGGATGCGTTGTTTGTACAGGATTTAAAACCTAAAAAACTCGAACCAGGCGAACCGCTAAGAATTATTTGGCATTCCCGCGTGTCTAAAGAAAAGTCTATTATGCCGTTTTTAGAGGCTCTGGCTCAAGTTGAAGGCAATTATCATCTAGATGTCTATGGCGACGGCAACGACCTTAAAAACGCCGAAAAATACGTAAAGAAGCATGGTCTTAAAGTCTCTTTCCACGGCGCTAAACCATTTAAAGAAGTTTACCCAGAAATTATTAAAAGCCATCTAGACGTGCTTAACTCATACAAGTTTGACACTTTCGGCATGACTTTAGTTGAGGGCGAATCTGCCGGCACGCCAGTTTTATATGTCGATCCGGATTTAAAGGAAGTCACTATCCCAGAAGGCTCCGTGCTTACTGCTTCCCCAGACCCAACTGCCGTGGCTGCGGCCATCTCCGATTTAATTAAAAATCCAGAAAAAATCGAAGCGATGTCAAAAGCAATGCTTGCTCATCGCGACCAAGTTCGCGTTACTAAAGTAGTCGACAAATTAGAGGAGTATATTATAATAAAACCATGAGATATTTAGCAGACATTCTAACTTTTTCACGGATTATTTTAGCGGCTATACTTTTTTCAATGAGCTTTGTTTATACACCGCTTCATGTCGCATTTATTATATATATGATTGGCGAAATTACTGACGCCTTGGATGGCACTTGTGCCTCCCATTTCCCTTTCCCAAAAAACAAAGTGCCTTGGTATCGTAAATACGCCGCAAAATACGACATGTTTGCCGATGGTTTCATCGCACTTGCTATGGTGCTTTTCTTCTCTCTTCGCGTCAACCTCACTGTCGGGCTTTTGATGCTCATTCCGTATTTAATTATTGGCTTAATCATTGAGTTTACAGTCTACGGCAAATTCTTAGGCCACCCAGACGACTGCACTAAAAATTGTTTAATGCGTCGCAACTTTAAGCTTGCCAAGAAAATTATTCTCATTCGTCGAAACGTTTATCTTGCAATTCTATTTACCATGGCGGTCTGGACTCTGTACGCTTCGGAATGGACTTTGGTTACCAAAAATGTCATTATGGGAATTGGCCTTGCTGGTTCACTTTTCTTCTGGATCTTCCTCTCCCAACGCCGTCATAATATTTCGCGCGATGCCGTAGACATAGAAAAGAAATTATCTAAATAAGGCGGCAATACTAGCCTCGATAAATTTATTTGGATTATAATAATTCATTGCCGCAATTTTAGCCGCCAACTCACCATTATAAATAGTCAACATCGTATAGCCGGTGTTACCAATTGCTACCACCTTTACGTTCCCATTTTTAGCAATGACGATTTGGCCTTCGTGAATCGCTATTACCTGTGTTGGGTAGCTCAATGTGAATTTATGGAAAGCCTCTGCCACTTGCACTAATGATTGTGACGGTTGTAAAATTTTTGGATAATAGACGCCTTTAAATATTTTTTGCCACTGCAAAATCGAACCAAAAATTATCAAATCCTCGCGCATCAAAATTTTTTCTAACTTGCCTTCCGCAATTAAATCCACCGCATCACGTGTAGCGATGATTGGTTTCTCGGAAAGACAAACGGCGCTTAAAAGAGCCTCTTTAGTAATTGAATTTTTGGACATGTCGCCGACTAACACCGAGAAGTCTGTGTTGTCGATTGCCTTAGTTAGTTCGTCTCCATCAGCAAAAGAACCGGTATCGGTAGATCTTAGAAAAACAAAATTATCAAGTGGTGGAAGTTTGTTCTTCAAACTATCCGGCAGCACCGCTTGCACGGTTTTCAAAGGAAAGTTATTCATCAAAAACTCAGAAACACTTACGGGCGTTCGAAAACTTTGTTCGTTCCCGCCAATCACAATTGCTCCGCCCCGTTTTTGTTCTTCTGGTACATTCCAGAACAAGTCCTCATAAGGATTTTTGTCGATTTTTTCGAAGTAGTCCATTAGTCCTCCTTTAAATTTAAATCGATTTCAATCGGACAATGATCCGATCCAAAGATACTTTCATAAATTTCTGCGGACGAAAGGAGCGCCTTTAATTTTTCCGAAATAAAGAAGTAATCAATCCGCCAACCTACGTTATTTGCCCGTGCATTGCCCCAGTGGCTCCACCAAGTATAGCGCTCGGAATCCGGATGTAGCTCGCGGAAAGTATCGATAAAACCAGCATTAATTAAATTGGAAATCCCTTTTCTCTCCTCATCCGTAAAACCGGCACTGTGATGGTTAGTGTCTGGCCTGGCAATATCAATTTCTTCATGCGCAGCATTAAAGTCGCCACAAGCCACGACTGGTTTAGTCTTTTCTAAATCTTTAAGCAGTTCGAGAAATTTTGGATCCCAGGTTTTTTCACGAAGTTCCAGCCGCGATAGGTCTGGTTTAGAGTTTGGTGTATAAACATTTACCAAGTAGAATTTTTCAAATTCTGCCACCAAAACACGGCCTTCTTTCCCTACCTCGCCAAATTTATCAGTTGCTTCAATTACATAATTTTGAGTAGAAAGCGGTTTGATTTTGGTAAAAATTGCCGTACCAGAATAGCCAGCGCGCTCCGCCGAATTCCAAATCTCCTCATATTCAGGCAGGTCGATTTCGGCCTGGCCTTTTTTAGCTTTAGTTTCCTGGATACATAAAATATCAGGGTCAAATTCCAGCATGAATCTATCAAACGCGCCTTTTCTAATAACTGCCCGAATTCCGTTGACGTTCCACGAGAAAATTCGCATTAGAATTTGCCCCTCTCAAAATCGCGTTTTTTAATAGTCTCGCGTTTGTCGTATTTTTTCT
>JAEEGL012715807.1_pt1 | contig 10941 bp, 9 predicted proteins | sample 9134231 | NCBI WGS metagenome assembly JAEEGL01 (sample SAMN16246548, study PRJNA631951) | gut metagenome | biome: gut microbiome; feature: rumen; material: fiber-attached | host: Bos | place: Iran: Karaj | collected 2018-10 | reverse complement strand
TATCCCAACGGCTTCCCGGCAGAGGTGACGGATCGTTTGCGCCAGGCCTTCGGCTGCGATATCCTGGGCAACTGCGTGGCCTCCGGCACCCAGATCATCAAGGACCTGGGCGAAGAGCATATGCGCACCGCTAAGCCCATCGTCTATACATCCGCCGATTCGGTGCTGCAGATCGCCTGCCACGAGCAGGTCTACAGCCCGGAGCAGCTGTACGAGCTGTGCCGCAAGGCGCGGGAGATCATGCAGGGCCCCCACGGCGTGGGCCGCATCATCGCCCGTCCCTTTTTGGGCAGCAGCGCCGCGGATTTCTGGCGTACGGAAAACCGGCACGATTTTTCCCTGCAGCCTCCGGCGGGCGGCCTGCTGCAGCGGGTAAAGGAGGCGGGCCTGCCCGTGGTCAGCGTGGGCAAGATCAACGATATCTTCGCCGGCTGCGATATCACAGACGTGCTGCCCGGCCATGATAACGCCCAATCGCAGGAATCTCTGTACCAGGCCCTGGACAGCTTTGACCGGGGGCTGATCTTCGCCAATTTCGTGGATTTCGATATGGTATACGGTCACCGCAACAACGTGGAAGGCTACGCGGCGGCGCTGGAAGCCTTTGACGCCGGTCTTCCGGCGGCCCTGGAAAAACTGGGTCCGGAGGACATCCTGGCCGTCACCGCGGATCACGGCAACGACCCCACCACCGCGGGCACGGATCACAACCGGGAATACGTGCCGCTGCTGCTCGCCGGCCCTCTGGTGCGGCCCGTTGACTTGGGCGTGCGTGCCAGCTTTGCCGATCTGGGCCAGACGGCGGCGGAGTATCTGGGCGCAGCACCCCTGCCGGCAGGGGAGAGTTTCTTAAAGGAAATCTTACGGGAGGTCTGATATGGACGACATCATGTTGGAAATTTCAAGAGTCAAGGAAGCGGCTGCATACCTGAGACCGCGTCTGCCCCGGGCGGATATCGCCGTCGTCCTGGGCTCCGGCCTGGCCGAGCTGGCCGATATGCTGCAGGATAAGATAGTGATCGACTATAAGGATATACCCAATTTGCCCCAGCCTACGGTCATGGGTCACGGCGGCCAGCTGATCTGCGGCAATGTCAACGGCAAGACCATCTATGCCTTCAGCGGCCGCTTCCATTATTACGAAGGCCACGACCCGTGGACCGTGGTGCGCCACGTGCGGATCATGGCTGAGCTGGGCTGCTCCACTCTGATCCTGACCAATGCCGCCGGCGGCGTCAACAAGGAGTTCGATCCCGGGGATCTGATGCTGATCACGGATCATATCAATCTTATGGGCTTCAATCCGCTGCGGGGCGGGAATTACGAACCCTGGGGCACCCGCTTCCCCGACATGTCCGAGGGTTATGACCGGGAATACCGGGAGTTGGCCCTGAAAGTCGCGGCAGAGCAGGGGATAACCCTGCGCCAGGGCGTCTATTGCGGCTTTGCCGGCCCCAGCTTCGAAACTCCGGCCGAGATCCGCATGGCACGTATCTTAGGCGCGGACGCGGTGGGCATGTCCACCGTGCCGGAGACCCTGGCCGCGCGGCATTTGGGTCTGCGCGTACTGGGCATCTCCTGCGTCACCAATATGGCCGCCGGCATCCTGGAGCAGAAACTGACCCATGAAGAAGTGTTCGCCACCGGCAAACTGGCGGAAAAGCGCTTTTCCGCTTTGCTGGCCGAGATCATCAGGCGTATATGAAAGCGGTTTTCGCAAAACAGTAACGTTAAAAGCGCATCTCTGTGTAAATAGAGATGCGCTTTTTCCGCAAAGGCTACAAGGCCATATGCAGCAGCTTTTTCCAAGTGCGGAACAGCCCGCCCTTAGGTACGTCGGCAGCCGCCACCAGATCGACGGTCTGCAGCTCCCGCCCGTCCTTATACAGGGTGAGGACGCCGCCCACATCGCCCCGGGCCACCGGCGCCGACAGGCTCTCCTGCAGAGCTGTGGACTGGGTTATCTCTGCCGTCTCCGTCTTGCGGCAGGTGTAACCGGCGTCCACCGCGGCCACCAGATCGACGCTGTCGCTTTCTCCCTTGCTGACGGGGATCTGCGCCACCTTTGTGCCTTTTTCATAGATCACCTGCCGGGTAAAAGTGTTGAAGCCGTAATTCAACAGGTCCATGCTCTCCCGAAAATGCCCCTGGCGCTCGCCGCAGCCCAGCACCACCGAAATCAGCCGCAGGCCGTCCCTCTCCGCTACGGCCACCAGATTGCGGCCTGCTTCCTCCGTGTAGCCGGTCTTCATGCCGATGGCGCCATCGTACCACTTTAGCAGGCGGTTGGTGTTCCACAGGGTCAGCAGATTGGGCTCGGGCCGGAATTCGTACTCATAGATCGAAGTGTAATCCAGCAGCCCCGGCAGTCCTGCTGCGTAAAAAGCCAGCTTCCCCAGGTCGGATGCGGTGGTATAATGATCGTCGTCATGCAAGCCGTGGGGATTGACAAAATGGGTGCCGCTCATGCCCAGCTCGGCAGCTTTGTCGTTCATCATCTGGATGAAATTGCCGTAGGTGCCGCCCACGAATTCGGCCATGGCGTAAGCCGCGTCATTGCCGCTGCCCACGGCGATGGCTATCATCATCTCATCTACGCTGCGCTGCTCTCCCGGATAGAGATAGACCTGGGAGCCCCCCATGTCCGCCGCCTCCTGGCTGACGGTGACCACGTCGTCCAAAGAGATCGTGCCGGCGTTCACGGCCTCCATGATCAGCACCATGGTCATGATCTTGGTGACCGAAGCCGGATAGCACTTCTCGTCCGCGTTTTGCTCATAGAGCACCTGCCCGCTGGCGCCGTCCAGCAGCAGCGCGCTTTTGCATTGCAGCGCCAGTTCGTCTGCCGCCCGGGCAGTGCCGCAAAAGGCCAGATATATGATGATTATCAAAAAAGCCAACCATTTTTTCATATGCTCTCCTCCTTATGCAACAGCATATGAAAGAGCAGCCGCCGGATATGCCCGCCCTTTACAATCAGCTGCTGATGCGATACAATAGAGCAGGTCAGGAGGATAGTATGGCAAATCCCTTAAGCTTTACTTATCGCGGCCACAGAGCCTTTAACAGCGAATGGCGGCCCCATCAAAACGTGACGGATATGTGGCACGTTCAGGGTCTGGTGCATGAAGTCAGGCTCGATCAGGCCCTCTACGGTTTTTCCTTGTCCGTCAGCCGGCTGATGGTGGGACTGGATAGATATACCCTGGTCAGCTGCGCTTTGGAGGACCTGCTGAACCGTACTCATTATGCGGCAGGTCAGGTTATAGGCCCAAAAGATGAAGGCCCGCGCCTGCAAGCGGACGCGGACAGTCTGATTTGGGGCGAGCAGGCGCAAATGCTGCTGGACGGCGACGCTATCGCCCTGCGTCTGCGGGGGGATGATTTTGGCCTTGATCTGAGGCTCGACCGCACTCTTGCGGAAGTCTGGCACGGCAAAGACGGTCTGCTGCGCTTCAGTCACCGCCGTCCTGCCGGCGGCAGGATGTATAACGTGGTGCTGCCCTACATGATCGCCGGCGGCCGCCTGGAGCTCAACGGCAGGTCCATGCGGGTAGTAGGCCGGGCCGGTTTTGATCGGCTGTGGGGCAATTACCCGCTCCGAAGGGCGGCCAGCCACTGGGAACGCATGTATCTGTTTTTCAATAACGGGGACGAGCTGCTGCTGACCGATTTCCCCAGAGCTATCTATCACACGGGGCTGTGGCTGAATAAGCGCAGCCGCAACAAGGCGCTGGGCGAATACGCCCTGCAGGCCGTAGATTTTCAGGAAGTGGACGGCTGGCGTTTCGCCAGCGGCTGGAAGCTGCATGTACCGGAATACAGCAGCGAAGCCTTTTTGCTGATCGCCCAGGATAAAGAGGATTATCGCCTGCCGGTATCCCGGCCTATGCTGGGCATTTACGACGAGCAGGGCGGAGTACGCGGCTATGGCTTTTGCGGCCTGCTGCCGGCGGCTCGCAATGAGTTGAAACGGGTCGATCCCAAAGCCATCCTGTTGGGCAAAAAGTAAGCCCGCGCCTTTCGTCACATACACAAAAAGCGCTGCCGTGGCAGCGCTTTAGGGACGGATATGTGTTAAACAGTCAAAGCTGAGCCAGCTCTTTTTGGTAAAGCTGCTCTGTTTCCTTGTCGAAGGCTACAAAATATACTTTTAGGATGCTCTTGTCCTCTTCCAGATAGGCGGCAACGGTCTTGACGGCGATGGCTGCGGCCTGATCCTTGGGATATCCGTAGACTCCGGTGGAGATGGCCGGAAAGGCAACCGTGGTCAGCTGATACTCATGGGCCAGCTTCAGCGAATTGTAATAACAGCAGGCCAGCTTGCGGCTTTCACCTTTGTCGCCGCCGCGCCATATGGGCCCTACCGTGTGGATCACGTAGGGCGCCGGCAGATCGTATCCGGCGGTTATTTTGGCCTGGCCTACCGGGCAGCCGTTCAGCTCGCGGCATTCTTCCAGCAGTCCCGGCCCGGCTGCGGCATGGATGGCTCCGTCCACTCCGCCTCCGCCCAGCAAAGAAGTGTTGGCTGCGTTCACGATGGCGTCCACGCCCATTTTGGTGATGTTGCCCTGATATACGGCAATGCGGTTTTTTACATCAGACATAGTTCTGCCTCCCTGATCGTTATGCCCGGCGGGAGCGTGAGATATGTCTATAATATAACATATGCCCGCCAGTTTGTCAGCAGAGATTTTTGCTCACTGCGGACACTAATATTTGAACGTCGGACAATATGTGATATAATCAGTGTAGAGAATAATCAGAAAAAGGTGCGGAGGATTAGTTATGTTCTGTCGTCACTGCGGAAGTCAGATACCGGACAATACGGTCTTGTGCCCCAACTGCGGCGCTCCTGTCGAACCGCCGGAGCCTCAGCAGAGCAGGCCTGAGCCCTATCAGCAGCCTGTGCAGGAAAGGCCGATTGACCAGCAGTCTCAGCAGCCCCAGCAGCAAAGACCGATCTCCATGGGCGGTCAGGGCGCGGCCGGCGGCTCTCAGCGCATAGGCTGCGGCCTGCGTCCGATCATCATGCTCATCGGACTCGTTATCCTCGGTTTCATCATCTTTTCGATCCTGAAAGGCGCCACGGGCCTCTTCCAGACGGTCTCCGACACTTCCTGGATCGAGGACTATTATGAGGACTATTACAACACCACGGCGCAGGGCGGCGGCTACGCCTATACGCCCCACCAGTTGAGTACCTCCACTGCCTCAAGTTCTGCCGGCCAGACCCAGCATACCGCCAGCAGCTTCTTCGGCGGCTTCGGCGACGTGACCACCGGCACCAGCGACGGCAGCGGCATCGTGGGCACTGACCTGAATCTGCCTTCCTTCCGTGATAATTACACCCGCGTCTACGGCAACGGTCAGGACGTGTATACGCTGATGATCTACATAGTCGGCTCCGATCTGGAGTCCGGCGACGGCGCGGCCAGCAGCGACCTCAGAGAGATCGCCTCTGCCACCTCAGGCACGAACCTGAATATCATCGTCCAGACCGGCGGCACCAAACGCTGGTGGGTCAACGGAATCAGCGCCGGCAAGGTGCAGCGCTGGGAGATCCGCGACGGCAGGATGATGCAGTTGGCCGACCTGGGCCGCATCAGCATGGCCAGCTCGGAGACCCTGTCCGATTTCATCAGGTTCTGTGCCGCCAACTATCCTGCCAACCGCAATTCCCTCATCCTGTGGGATCACGGCGGCGGTTCAGTTGCCGGGTACGGTTGGGATGAAGTATACAGTAATCAGCATCTGGATCTGAGCAGCATCAATAACGCCTTGAAGAACGCGGGCGTCAAATTCGATTTCGTCGGCTTCGACGCCTGCCTGATGGGATCCGTGGAAACGGCCTACATGCTGGAGCCCTACGCCGATTACCTTATCGCTTCCGAAGAGACCGAGCCCAGCAGCGGTTGGTACTACACCCGTTTTGTCAACGCATTGGCCGCCAATACCTCCATCGATACGGAAGAGCTGGGCAAGATCATCATCGACAGCTTCGCCCGCACTGTGACCAAATCCGACACACTGTCACTGGTTTCGCTGCGTGAGATCAACTACGTCTACGCCGCCCTGTGCAACTATATGGCCAACGCCTCCAAGGAGCTGCAGCAGAATTATTCCACCATCTCCAACGCGCTGGCCTCCACCGTCACCTTCTCCGGCGGCAACTACGATATGTTCGACCTGCTGGATATTACCAACAATTGCGATATCGAAGGCGAAGACGAGCTGATCAAGGCGGTGGAGAGCGCGGTCAAGTACCGTAACGACTGTGCTGTGATGAGCGTCTACGGCCTGTCCTGTTACTTCCCCTATCGACAGATCCGCAACTACCAGTCCGCCCGCTCTATCATGAATTCCTTCGGCTACGGCGACGAGATCTACGGTTTCTATGACAGCTTCACCAGCATCATGGGTACCGGTCAGTACAGCTTCGGCGGCTTCTCCCTGAGCGACCTGTTCAGCGGCTACCGCTCCAAGGGCGCAGAAGAGCCGACGGCAGATCCGGAAGGATTCGACCAGGCGGCGGCGGAAAGCTACGACTACGATTTCATCGATCTCGACGATCTGAAAGTCGAATGGTCCGATAAACTTAAATGCTATATCGTACCCCTGTCCGAAGACGACTGGTCCGTGATCAACAGCGTGGAGCTGCAGATCATCCTGGATAACGGCGACAGCTATCTGGATATGGGTTCCGACCAGTACTGGGAGGAAGATGAAAAAGGCAATCTGCTGCTGAATTACGGCACAGCGGACAACACCTGGGTGGCTATCGATGGCCAGATCGTGGCCTACTACGCGGAGAGCGTCATTGAAACCAAGGATGGCTACGCCTTCTCCGGCTATGTGCCGGCCCTGCTGAACGGCACGGAAGAGATCGAGCTCATGCTGCAGTGGGACAGCGCCGATTCCGAGGGCTACGTGGCCGGCTACCGTCCCGCCAACTACGGCGAAGAGGCAGCGGGCAAAGGCCTGAAGCAGCTGGCTGAAGGCGATACGCTGGAATTCCTGTACGACGCATACAGCTATGAGGGTGAGTATCTGGGCGCTGTCGCTACTGAGAACGTTTTCACTGTGGGCAGCGAACCTTTTACCGTGAACTATGAGAGCGTAGGCGACGGCGACGTGATCCAGTGCTACATGATCACCGATATCTACAACAACTGCTACTGGACGGAATCGGTTGCTTTCACTGACTGAAGCTTTACCGGTCTGCTGCACGGCGACCGCGGAAGACGATCGGCATGGGTAGCTTATAAGGAGGACGCCTGATGAACATAGCCTTCTTTATCACGCCCAAGAGCAATGTCACTTATTTATACGATGACTACACGGTGCGCCAGTGCCTGGAAAAGATGCGTTTCCACGGCTACGCGGCCATCCCGGTCATCAATCGCCAGGGCCATTATGTAGGCACGATAAGCGAAGGCGATCTGCTGTGGCGTCTCATCGGCGGAGACAAGGAAGACCTGCACATACTCGACCTCAAAAGCACGGAGGAGATACACATCAGCGATGTGCTCCGGCTGGACCGCACGCCGCCGGCCCGTATCACCGCCACTGATGAGGAGCTGCTAAACAAAGCCATGGATCAGAACTTCATCCCTGTTATTGACGACGAAGACGTGTTCATCGGCATCGTCACCCGCCGGACCGTCATGCGCTATTTCGCCGATAAGCTGGCCGCAGCGGAAGCAGCCGATCACGAATAAAGAGGAAATACTATGCCGATCTACAGATTTACCTGCGATAAGTGCCAAAACGAATTTGAAGTGAACCGTTCCGTGGCTGACCTGGAAGCCGGACGTATCGTTTGTCCCGCCTGTGGCGGCAGCGATCTGCGCCGCATCTACGGTACCTTCGGGGTCAGCATGAAGTGTAACCCGCCCACCTGCCCCCACAGCACTGATTTGGGCTGCGGCGGCTGCTGTCACGGCCACGACTGACCCGCGGCAGAATAAACCTGATAAAGCAAACAACGGCATGGCTAAGGCCATGCCGTTGCTGTTTGTTCGCTCAGGAGCAGATAGAAAAGCTGTTGAGGTGGTAGTCGATCAGGCCCTCTTCTTTCATGCGCGACAGCTCCCGGGACAGGGCGCTGCGGTTTACCGCCAGATAGTCCGCCAGCTGATTGCGGTTGAAGGCGATGGTAAAGGTGCGGCTGTTATATCGGTTGGCACACTGGGTGAAATAGAGATTGAGCTTGGCGCGGATGCTGGGCTGGGTCAGTATCTGGATGCGGTCGTTCATGGACAGCGTCCGCTGGGCCAGCAGGGCCACGAAGCGAAGAGCCGTTTCCAGCGTTTCCGTGGTACGGCGGGCTTCCTTGAGCTGTCGGGCGTTCAGCCACAGCAGCTTGGTATCCTCTGTGGCCATGATGTAGATAGGGGAGTCTTTCACCTCCATGAAATGCAGGGATTCGCCGAAGCTGTCGCCAGCGCCTACGCTGTTCATTAAAAAGCGAACACCGTTTACGTCGTCTATAAAGACCTGTACCGCGCCTTTTAGAACGAATCCGAACCTGCCCATGGGCTCGCCGGCGTGACACAGATACTGGCCTCGTTTGAAGCGGGCTTCCTGGGCGTGGAACAGCTTCAAAGCCCGGTCGATGTTGGCGTCGCTCATATTCTGGAACAGTGGAGAACGGCGCAGGATGCTGTAGTCTTTCATTGTTGCCACCTCATGTATGTACGTTCGCAAAGCCATGTTGCCACAGCAACTTATTCCATGACGGTGTCGATAATCCTTCCTGCATCGGACGGTATGTGCAGCTTTTATACGTAATATGCAAAATGCCTGCTAAAAGCATTGCGCTTTATTTTATGCTTGCTCTTTGCCTGGAAATATAGTATATTTTTAGTGAATCATCGACCTGATTTTCCCGGAGGGAAGCTCTATGAAAAAATGGTTGGTATGTTTTCTCGCTTTTGCTTTGGTGTTTTGCTTTGCCGCCTGCGGTCAGGCGCCGGAAGAGGAAGCGCCTGAAGAAACGGAAGCTGAGGAAAGCTCAGCTTCTGCTGCTGATGATGATGAGCTGTATGTGGCTTTAGTCACCGACGTAGGCAATATAGACGATCAGTCATTCAATCAAGCCTGCTGGGAGGCGGTAAGCGAGTTCGCGGAAGAATTCGACCTGGAATACGCTTACTACCGTCCGGCCAACCAGAGCGCGGAGGCTCTGACCGCCGCCATTTCCTCCGCTGTCGACGAGGGCGTGGATGTCATGGTCTGTCCGGGCAGCCTGTTCGAACCGATCCTGTATGACCTGCAGTTCCAGTATCCCCAGATAATCTTTCTGATGATCGACGGCGAGCCCCATTCCGCAGAGGGAGATACCTACGCGACGGCGCCCAACGTGCACTGCATCGTGTATCAGGAAGAGCAGGCCGGCTATCTGGCGGGTTATGCCGCCGTGACGGAAGGCTATACCAAACTCGGTTTCGTGGGCGGCATGGAAGTGCCGGCGGTGGTGCGCTTCGGTTACGGTTTCATCCAGGGCGCGGATCAGGCGGCCCAAAAAGCCAATTCCCAGGTGGAGATCAATTACTGGTATTCCGGCACCTTCGACCCCAGCGACGAGATCTACCGCACCTGCGCCGACTGGTATAAGGGCGGCACCCAGGCTGTCTTCGCCTGCGGCGGCAAGCTGTTCAAGAGCGTTATCCAGGCAGCCGAGGAAGGGGAGAACCGCTACGTGATCGGCGTCGATGTGGATCAGTCGCCCATCTCCGCCACCATCGTCACCTCCGCCATGAAGGAGCTTAAATCTACCGCTTACGACGCCCTGTGCGTCCTCATGGACAATAATTGGATCTGGCCCGATGATTACGCCGGCGCCACTGCCCGCCTGGGCGCGGCAGACGATGCCACCGGCCTGCCCACCGACGACGCTTCCTGGCGTTTTGAAAAGTTCACCAAGGACGATTATGAGGCGCTGTTCAATGGCGTGGTCGACGGCAGCGTCTCCATTTCCGACAGCATCTATCAGCAGCCGGAGACCGTCAATACAACGGTGCACTTCATCCGTTGACCGGCTGATGTCCCCTTGACACAATGAATGACGCGCATGTTTTCTCGAACATGAACCATATCTCATTCATATGATAACCACAATGATATATGTATTTTAAATAGCTCCAGTTTGGGGCTATTTTATTATTGTAATCTTTGCCGTCACATGCATGAATGATGGAGGTGTGTTCAATGGAAAACTGTGCCGTGGTCGGCGTCAACTGGGGCGACGAAGGCAAAGGCAGGATGGTAGACCTGCTTACAGAGCATTATGATATAGTTGTCCGCTATCAGGGAGGCGGCAACGCCGGTCATACCGTGGTAAACGAAAAAGGGAAATTCGCCCTTCATCTGCTCCCCTCCGGTATCTTCCGGGAGGGAGTGGTCAATATACTCGGCAACGGGGTTGCCCTGGATCCGGAAAACCTCTGGCGCGAGATCAGCGAGCTGAAGGCAAAGGGAGTGGCGGTCACACCGGAAAACCTGAAGATCAGCGAACGGGCTTCACTGCTCATGCCCTGGCACAGAGATCTGGACGCGCTGGAGGAAGCGAGGCTTGCCGACAAAAAATACGGCTCCACCAAGCAGGGCATAGCCGCTTTTTACGCGGATAAATATCAAAAGAAAACGATCCTGGCAGGTGAATTGTTCTATCCTGATGAATTGTATTCTCATCTGGCAGATATCCTTGAATGGAAAAATCTCACCCTGACCGGCGTATACGGCGCGGAACCATATACCATGGATATGCTGAAAGAGTGGGTGCAGACCTGGTGCGAGCAGATCAAGCCCTTCATCTGCGATACTGTCGAATATCTGCATGACGCCGGGGAGCAGGGAAAGAGCATCCTGTTCGAGGCCCAGCTGGGCGCTTTGCGCGATCTTGATTTCGGCATCTGTCCTTATACTACCTCATCCAAT
>JAEEGL011389921.1_pt1 | contig 10941 bp, 6 predicted proteins | sample 9134231 | NCBI WGS metagenome assembly JAEEGL01 (sample SAMN16246548, study PRJNA631951) | gut metagenome | biome: gut microbiome; feature: rumen; material: fiber-attached | host: Bos | place: Iran: Karaj | collected 2018-10 | reverse complement strand
TCGATATCCGTAATCCGCGGATGTCAGAACCGGCTCAAAGGAGGATTCGGATTCAGCGGAAGATTCTGAGGTTTCAGAAGAGTCGGATGGCTCCGAAGTTTCCGAGGATTCTACCGTTTCCGAGGATCCCTGCGACTCGGATGATTCCCGGAGCTCGGATGTTTCCTGCACTTCTGACGTTTCCTGCGTTTCGGATGAATGTTGTGTTTCAGAGACTTCCTGTGCTTCGGATGTCTCCTGAACCTCCGATGTTTCTTGTGATTCAGGCACATCCTCTGACCCTGATACTTCCTGTGTTCCGGAAACCTCTGAGGAATCGGAGTTCTCCTGTGTTTCCGACGTCCCGTGGGTCTCGGATTTCTCTTGTACTTCTGACGTATCCTGACCCATCAGCGACTCCGATGAACTTTCCCTCTCTGCGGATTCAGCGTCACGCGAGGTGACATTCTTTTCCTCGCGGCTTTCGCTGCCCTTCCGGTCGCCCGAGTTCTCCTGCATGGTCTCCGCCCGGCATCCGCTCAGTATCATGACCAAGGCCACGCACAAAGCCACGACCCGGAAAAGACGTCTTCGCCTCTTCTGTTTTTCTCTCATGTTCGCATTTCCCTCCGCTTTGACATACTGTGTTGTTTTCTCTTGCCAGCAGAGAGGTTTTATAAAAACCCCTCTATTTAGATAATCGTTTAGTTTTGAAGAGCGGACCCGATTTTGGCCCGTTTTTTGAAAAAAATTTTTCAAAGCCGGATTTCATGGATTTTTGGCAATAAAAAAACAGCCACCGCTGCACGTCCCAAAGAGAGATAAGCCCCTACACACCCTCTCTCCTTGCTCCTCATGCTTCGTCGAGAGGGTGTGTAGGGGTTTATTGTCTTTCTGGGACGGTGGCTGTGCGCAAGATATTTGGTGTGGGTTGGGGTTGTATGGACTAAGGCTTTGGTGTTTAGGCGGCTTAGGCTATACGTTTTTTGCTTGCCGATTGCTCTTAATGCATGTGTCTGAGGACATGTGGACTTTTTCTGGTTTTTTTCGCAGTTTAGTCATGGAACACTCTCATATGAGAAAACGAGGGAGAAATTACCTTACGGTAAAGCACATGGGGCATGGACTAAGAGGCGCCGGTTTTCGTTGTGAGTCTATTCTCATCAGATCCACTGAATAAGTTTCTCGTGAATTCCGAGGTCGCATGGACTAAAACACCCAAAAGAAAGAATCACAGTCCACACGACACCAGAGAGATCAAAACCCACACGCCCTACACACCTGATTCTTGCAGCCCAGTCTGAAATCAGCATAATAAAACACCCGATACCGCTCCCGACGAAGCATGAGGAGCAAGGAGGGAGCGGTATCGGGTGTTTTGATTATCGTGCAGATTTCTCTCGACGCAGCATGAGGAGCAAGGAGAGAGGGTGTGTAGGGGTTATGTCTTCTCGACGAAGCATGAGGAGCAAGGAGAGAGTATGTTAGGCCCTTACCCCTCGCGCTTATGCAGGAGCTTGATGAGTCGTTTTGCGGCTTCTATCGTGTCTTCCGGGCTTCCGAATGTGGAGAAGCGGAAATACCCTTCCCCACAGGCGCCAAAGCCTTCGCCCGGAGTTCCGACGACCTGGATCTCGTTTAAGAGGTAGTCAAAAAACTCCCAGCTTCCCATGCCCATCGGGCACCGAAGCCAGATGTAGGGTGAATTCTTGCCTCCGCAGTACCAGATTCCAACGGTATCGAGGGCCTGCATCAGCGTTTTGGCGTTCTGCTTGTAAACCTGAATGTTTTCGCGGATCTGACGCTGACCTTCGTCGGTGAAAACAGCCGCGCCGCCTTTTTGGAGGATGTACGAGATTCCGTTCGTTTTGGTGGTTCGGTTGCGCAGCCACATTTCGTTAAAACTCATGCCGTCTCGGACAAGTACTTTGGGAATCAGCGTGTACCCGAGCCTCGTGCCGGTGAACCCGGCTGATTTCGACAGCGAGCAGATCTCGATCGCACAGGTCTTTGCCCCTTCGATTTCGAAGATGCTGCGCGGGAGCGTCTCATCCTCGATAAAGCTCTCATAAGCTGCATCAAAGAGGATGATCGAGCCGTTTTGGTTCGCAAAATCCACCCATCGTTTCAGTTGTTCCTTTGAAAAAACCGCGCCGGTCGGGTTGTTCGGCGAGCAGATATAGATCAGATCCGCACAAACCTCTTCCCGCGGCTCCGGCAAAAAGCCATTCTCAGCATTCGATGGAAGGTGGATGATCTTTCTCCCTGCCATCATGTTCGCGTCCACGTAAGCCGGGTAGGCCGGTTCCATGATCAGGCTGCTGCCGGAACGTTCGAAAAGGTCCAGAATATCGCCCAACTCATCGCTCGCGCCGCTCGAGACAAACACCTCGTCAGGGGCGATTTCGATCCCACGCTTTTGGTAGTGCGCTGCGATCGCTTCCCGAAGAAACGGCGCGCCGGCCTCCGGCATGTAACCATGAAAACGTGCTTTGTCTGCCTGATCATCCACGGCCTCGTGAAGCGCACGGATCACCGCATCGCACAGCGGCAGCGAGACATCGCCGATGCCCATCCGCAGCAGCTTTGTACCGGGATGGGCATCGACATAGGCTTTCGTCTTTTGCGCAATGTGGTAAAACAGGTAGGAGTCTTTTAATTCTGCATAAAAAGGATTTGGTTTCATCATGAGTCTATCGAATCGCATTTTTATGAATCGTGTTTATAACTTACGCTTACAAATCGCGCTTACGCCTTGCGCTGCTTGCTCCGCTTGATTGCTGCCGGGCAGCGATGCGGGCCTCCGGGGCCGTACTGACAGCGCTTGCACTCAAAACAGTGAACATACGGAGTGCCGTTGAGCACTGCATTCGGAAAGGCCGGATCGGCCAGCTCTGCGCGGGCGAGGTCGACAAAATCGACAAGATCATGATCGATCAGGTAATTCACTTTTTCCGGGTCAAGGATCCCGCCGACGCACGAAACCGGGACTCTGCCTTTAAAATGGTCATGGAAATGGACGCCCAGCGAGCAAAGGAAGCCGTACGAGTTCTCTTCCTTCATGATCGCCTCTTCCGGCAGCTCGATGCCCATCGATACCTGCAGGAAGTCGCAGCCGGCTTTGACGTATTCCTCCGCGACAAGGATCTCATCCGCGAGGGACGGGTCCGCGCCGACCGTGCGGATCGAGATGATAAAGTCATCCCCGCAAGCCTCGCGGATCTTGCGGATGATCTCCGAACCGAAACGAGCGCGGTTTTCGGCTGAGCCGCCGTACTCGTCGGTGCGCAGGTTGGTTTTGGGGCAGACAAATTGGTTGATAAGGTAGCTGTGGCAGCCGTGGAGCTGGATTCCATCGTAGCCCGCGGCCTTGGCTCTCACCGCAGCGGCCGTGAATGCGTCCTCCATCTCCCGGATCTCCTCGGTGCTCATCGCGTGAGCGATCGCGCCGGACCGGGTTTCAACGGCGGATGGGCCGATCGGCTCGCCGCAGATCGGATTGGCCCCGATCCCGACATGGTTCAGCTGGATGAGGCAGACGACATCGTTGTCATGGCAGGCTTTCACGATCGCCTTGTGCCCTTCGACCTGGTCATCATTCCAGAGGCCGAGATGGTTTTCTCCAAAGCGTCCGCCGGGAAGCACCGCGGTCGCCTCGACACAAATGAGGCCGATCCCGCCTTCTGCGCGCTCTTTGTAGTGCTCGATATGCTTGTCCGTCACCTTTCCGTCGGCTCCGGCATAGTCAAACTTGACCGTCGGTGCGAAGGTCATGCGGTTTTTGATGGTTTTTCCTTTAAGCTGATACGAATCACTGACTTTGCTCATCATGCCCTCCTGAAGCGATCCTGCCAAACTTCATGATCATTTGGCGAGGTGTGATGCCTCAGTATAGCATAGATTTCCTGACAGGGTAAAGCGGGAGGGTGAGCTTGTTCGGGCCGTAGAGGTAGCTTTGCCCTCCGTCGAAAGTATGATAATAGAGCGTAAAGCTCTCGAGCGAATCGTCTTTCGCGTAGGTGAGCAGGTCTTTTTTCAGGTACTTGGCATATTCCAGGTTGGCTACATTCGGATAGGAGATGTACAGGTAGATGATGCGGCTGTTTTCCTCATCCATCAGCGCGTACTCATAAGTGCTGTCATATCCGTCGATTGTGATGTAGGCGGGATAGGGGTAGACTTCCTCATCGTACAGCACATAGTTGGTGTACGTTTGACCATTATCTTCGATGGTGCATTCGAGCGCTGCGAGCCGTGCAGCCTCGCTGTCGAACAGTTCCTGATCCATCGTGCATTCGAGCAGGATGAATCCATCGGTATCAAAGAAGCCCGTCTTCAGCGTGGATTTGAATTTCTTCACGGAAAAGCCTTCGAGACTGTCCGGAAAAACCATGAGCTCAGATCCCAGATCTCCGCCGTACTTATCCAAATAGAATTGCTTATCATAGTTTTCGATGCCTTCCGCTTTCTTTGTCGGGGCAAAAATCTCGATGGCTCCGACTCCCGCAAAGACAGCCCAGTACATCAGGCTTCGAATCACCACCAATGACAAAACCACGATCAGAATGATCCCGGCAATTCTTCGCTCTTTTTTCATGCGGGCGTATTCTCTGAGGATCTGGTCCATCGAATAATTGACGATGGCATTTTGATTCTGCGGGGTGGCGCGCTGGGCGGCGAAGAGCTCCGCGATCGTGATATTGAGCTCGCGGCAGATGCTTTCATAAAGGGAGATATCCGGCATCGTTTTGCCGTTTTCCCATCTTGAGACGCTGCGGTTCGTGACGCCGAGCTTCTCTGCAAACTGCTCCTGGGTCAGGCCTTTTTCTTTCCGGCAGCTTGCGATAAATTGACCGATTGCCTGTAAGTTCATTGAAGTAGCTCCTTTGGTGTTTGTATAGTATTATACCTGTCCTGCCTGTTTTTCAACAGGACAAGATGTGAGAATTAGGAAAAAAGCTCTGTCGATGCCTCCACTGTTGTGGCGTGACACACAAGAAATCATCTTTTTTTCGGTTTTTCAGCATTTAAGATTACCTTGTCTTCATTGTTTGCGGCTGCAAAATGAAGCGTCCAAGCTCAAATCATCTCATTCGCATTTTTCGGGAAATAAAGATTATATTACTCTGTCTGCCTCTCACTGAAGATCTGTTTCGCACGGAAGCAAAACTCGTCCAGGTAATCTTTTTTTATGTTTTTTTGCGATTAAGATTACTTTTACTTTGCACGGGAACTGGCGGAATCGACCCGGTGTGCCAAGCATAATCCCAAAGTGCGGTTTTGTTGGTTTGAGATTAGTTTACAGCGATCACGAAGGGGTTGCTGTCGAAATTACCCCATGCTAACCGCAGCGCTCCGCTGCCTTTGTCAGCTCTCGCGCAAATCTACCTTTGAAAGCCTACGGATTGCTTCGTTCTCGCTTTGCTCGAACTCTCGCAGTCCTACAAAAACTCGCAACTCGCCGCACTTTCTTCGCTCGTGCGGCTTTATTGCTCGTTTTTGTTGCCTCTGGTAAAAAAGAAGCCCGCGTCCGAGAGTGAACTCTCTGTGCGGGCTTCTTCTTTCCAGAGTAGGCTTTCAATTAAAAAAAATCCCACTGGTGGCAGTGGGATCAAGACCTCTGTGGTGAGTGAGGTTCCATATGTTAGGCGGGTTTTCTTAATAGAAAACGTTTCCGCCAATTATGGTGTAGGGGCAGTCGAGCGTGGCCGGGTCGAGCCAGTAGCGGCCGTTGAAGGATTTGTAGGTGCCGACGTTGTTGATGCCGGCGAGGGCATCGGCGGCGCCTTGTCTGGCGGCATCGCTCGTTCCGTTGGTCAGGTAGTAGTCCATATCGCCGGTGGCGAACTGGTACGGGGCGTAGATGACATCGTAGATCGTTGCGCCATAGCCTGTGTTCAGGCGGTTGATGATAACGTTGGCAACGGCGAGGGCACCTTCGTAGTAGCTGCCGGCTTCGATCTGGCAGATCGCGGCAAGGTAGTCAAGCGCGGTGTAGGTTCCGAAGCTGGTGTTCTCGGTTGCGCCGCGGGTCGTGGTGCCGGGGTTGTACTCATTGCTTGAGCTGCTCGAGGAGCTGCTTTCTTCGGAAGACCCGGAGGATTCTTCGGAGCTCTCTTCGTAAGAGCTTTCCTCGTAGGAGCTTTCCTCGTAGGAACTTTCTTCATAAGAAGATTCTTCTTCGTAGTAGCTTTCCTCATACGAAGACTCTTCTTCACTCTCTTCGTAGTAGGATTCCTCAGACTCTTCTTCGTAATACTCTTCCTCGTAAGATTCCTCTTCGTAGGATTCTTCTTCCGACTCTTCTTCCTCTGACTCCTCGGATTCCTCCGATTCTTCGGACTCCTCAGCCATGGCAAGCGCGAGGGCTTCAGCTTCCGCCTTTTCCTTGGCAGCCTTCGCCTCGTCCATCATTTTGACGCTGAACATGACCTGAACGGGCAGGAGTTTGTTGTCGGTCTCGGAGGCGGTGAATTCCGCTTCCGCCGCGGAGGTTTCTTCTTTCGCGTTAATGGAGGCCGCTAAAACGAGCGGCTCGATAATTTCCACTTCTTCTGCCTGAAATGAGATCAGCGGATCATCTTCTCTGAACTCTTCGAAAAGCTCAGTGCCGCGTTGGGACTCTTCCGACGCGGACGGTTCCAGTTCAAACAGGAACGAACTGGCTCCGACGATCAGGGCTAACACGATCGACAGCGCGATCAGGTGAAAGCGTTTCTTCTTCGTAATCATAATACCTCTCCGGTAGAAATTGCTCTTTATCTTTGTAACATTTGTAATACTTTCGACATTATACCCCACCATGTTCCATTTGTCAAATTCTTGCCCTTTCGCTTATTTACCGCATTTCCCGCGCATTGACCATTGCAGGGGAAATTGTTACAAATTGTTACAAGCAACCCCTCAACCGCTAAATCTTGTTGCGATTCTCTCCCCGCCCAACAACATCTTGTGGATTTTCCACGCCTGTTGTGATAACATGATTTTTATCTTTGAAATTGATGCGATGCCGAAAAAAATTTTTTGCATCGTTCCGGAAAGGATTATTCATGTCATCGGTTATCCTCGCTTCTGCCTCGCCAAGGCGGCAGGAGCTGCTTCAATTAATACTTCCGGCCTTCGCGGTGGAGGCCTCCGCTGCGGAGGATCATCTTCACCTTCCGGAGACCATGACTCCGGAGGAAGAGCCTGAATACCTTGCACGCCTCAAGGCCTGCGATATCGCGGCCAAGCACCCCGGCCATCTGGTGATCGGTTCGGACACGGTCGTGCTTGCCTCCGAAAACGGGCATGAGGAAGCGCTCGGAAAGCCCGTCGATCGTGAGGACGCCAAGCGCATGCTGCGCCTGCTCTCCGGCAAACGGCACTACGTTGTCACAGGCTGCGCCATTGCACTGCTGCCGGAGGATGGCGGTGAAATGCGGATCGACAGCTTCCGCTCGCGCACGGCAGTCGATTTCTATCCTCTCAGCGAAGAGGAGATCGACGAGTATGTTGCGACCGGCGATCCAATGGACAAGGCCGGTGCCTATGGGATCCAAACAAAGGGCGCGCGGCTTGTCAAACGAGTGGAAGGCGATTACTTTACAATCGTCGGCCTGCCCGTCGCGGAGCTTGACCGGCATCTGCGCCGCTTCCGTGCTTGATCTGCGTCGACCTACGCTTGATCCGCGTCGTTTCCACCATGGATCGAAAAATAAAACCACTTTCGATAACCTCAGGAGGTTCTGTTTATGAGTGAGAATCACAGCCCCTCGTTTCGGGATGCCTTCCTAAAGGAATGGAAGGCCGCCTTTGCTTCACCGGCCGCGTACGTTTACGGGGCGGTTTTGCTGCTCGTGGTTGGTATTTTTACGCTGCGCTACAACGTGACCGGCCAGCTTTCAAACTTTGAATACGCGATCAACGCATCCGCCTGGATCCTGATCCCGCTGAGCGGTCTCGCGGCGTTCTGGATGCACAAACGACTTCATCCCCGCGCACCCAAAGCCGTAAAAGCGTCAGATGAGGCGGCAAAGGCCACTAAAGCGTCAGACGAGGCGGCAAAGACCAGCAAAGCGTCGGACGAGGCGGCAAAAGCATCCGCCGAGGCCAAAGCCAAAGACGATGCCGCTGAGGCTCCCGCCGATGATCCGGAGCAGCCTTCGCCGGCCACGGTGCCTGCGCTGTTTGCGATCTCTGCGGTGGCACTGCTCATTCCGACCCTGCTCATGTGCGCTTATGCGCTGATCCTCTCGTCCTTCGGCGAGGTCTACCTCCCTTCGGTCTTGAATGAGGCGGCGGCGTTTTTCTTCCTTGGCCTTGTTGCCAACGCGTTCGCGCTTTCTCTCGCTGCGACCCGGAAGAACCGCTTCCTGACGATCCTTTTCACGCTCGCCGGCATGCTCCTGAGCTATTACATTCTGCCGATCTCGACCTACTGCACCACGCCCTACGCGACCATGCTGTTCTTTACGCTCGTGATCGCGCTCATTGCAGTGTATGTGCTCCTTGTCAGCCGGAACCAGACGCTCGCGCTGCTTGTCGCGGCGGTGCTGGAGATCCTGCAGGTCATCTGTTTTGTTATCGCGCAGAACAAGTTCTTCTCACTGGCTCCGATCGTGCTTGCCAAGCTTTCGCTCTTTGAACGTTTCCACGTCTTTGTCGGCGGACTGTTCGACGGACGCGCTATCCTGTATTTTGCGGCGGTCTGCGCCCTGCTGCTCTCGCTTGCGAAGGCCGGTTACGGGTATGAACCCTCGCCGAAAAAGGAAAGCTCGGATGATGCCTCGGAGACAAAAGAAAAGCTTCCCGCTTTCGACAATTATCCGGTAAAGGTTCCTGCCATTGTCCTGTGTGCGGGCATCGTTGTCTTTTTCCTCACCCAGCTTTCGGGGACCGCACTGCTCGCGGACGCAACCTCGACGCACCTTATCACGCCGACCGAGCAGCTCAAGCAGGATGTTCATAAGCTTGACAAGGACATCACGATCTACCACATCGTCCAGAACGGCCGCGAGGATGAATCGCTCCGCTCGGTCCTGGCCTATTACGATGCGATGAGCTCACACATCACCGTCACCCACTGCAGCCCGACCGTGCAATATGACTTTATCACCGCCCACGTGCTCGAATCGATCTACAACAACTCGCTCCTCTTCGAGTGCGGCGATCTGTACCGATTCGTCAGCTTCAATGATCTGTATTCCTACGATTATTCCAACTATGATACGACCGGCACCTACGAGATGAAATTTGAGGTCGAAGACCAGATGGCCCATGCCCTCGAGTACGTCTCCGGCATGACGCTGAACCGCGTTTACCAGCTGACCGGGCATGGTGAGAACCAGCTTTCCGCCTTCTTCCGCACGATTTTCGAAAAGGAAGATGTTGATCTGGTGGATCTGGAATACCTCACCGAGGTTCCCGAAGACGCCTCGGCGATCCTCATCAACGCACCGGCCACCGACCTTTCCGACGAGGAGGCGGATCAGCTGTTCCTTTACCTGCAGCGCGGCGGCCGCCTGTTCCTGCTCACGCGCGTCCAGGCCTCCGATGAAAACAACCAGCAGATCCAGCTGAAGAACCTTTATTCGGTCATGATCGGCTACGGCGCAGCGCTGATCCCCGGTGTTGTCATGGAGTCCGGCTCCGCCGCCTACGATACGACCAACCCCTACAACCTGCAGCCGAACGTTATCACGCACCCGGTCACGGATCCGCTTGTCTCTTCCCGAACCGCGCCGCTTTTGTCGATCGCGCAGGGCATGATGACCATGGAGGTCGGCGGTGTCACCCTTACCCCGCTCCTTCTCACCTCCTACGAGGGATATTCCAAGGTCGACGGCTACAATTCCACGACCTACGAAATGGAGGACGGTGATTATCAAGGCATCATGCCGCTTGCCGCAGCCATCGAGGCCGGCGATACCCGGATCGTCTGGGTTACCTCCGCTTCGCTCTTTGTTGATGATGTCAACACCGCAAGCAACAACGGAAACCGCTACTTCTCGACCGGTGCCATGAACTGGCTCACCGGCGGAAGCGTCCACACCGTCATTCCCGGCAAATCGTACAATTACGGCGTGCTGGTGTTCAATAATGAGTTTGCCGCCTCGCGTCTGACGCTCCTGTTCTGCTTTGCCTTCCCGTTTGCCTATCTCGCGATCGGACTGATGTTCCTCTTTGCCAAGCTTTACCGCAAGAACCAGGCCGAAGCCGCCGCGCTCGCCGAAAAGCAACGCCTTGAGGATGAAGCCCGCCAGCGTGAGGACGAGGAGCGTGAAGCTAAGCGTGAAGCCTACCGCCGCCAGAAAGAAGAAGCGACCCGCGCCGCCATCGAAAGACAGCGCGAGAAGAACAAGAAGAATTCTCAGTAATTCAAGAAGCCTTGCCTTCGCAAAACAAAAAAGCCCCGAACCGTTATGGTTCGGGGTTTTCTTATGAAATATGGATAATGATTTCGCTCTCGTCCGCACCTTCCGCTTCGGCTGTTTCACTGAGTTCGGCCATCTCGCCGGGTTTGTCCGGTTCGGTCTTTCCGCTGAGTTCGGAGGCATCGACCGTTTCATCCGTTTCGTCCATCTCGCTGACATCGACCGTTTCATCGGCTTCGTCCGCATATTCATCCGCCAGGCTGTCCACCCATTCCAGCAGCTCCGCTTCGAGTTCTTCCTCTTCGATGGGCATCCAGACATGCAGCAGTGGAATGCCAGCCGCCTCGTAGACATGGTCAACGAACTCATCGCGCTCGATACGGTCTTCCCGCTCATGGGACGGATCATCGAGCTCGACCCCGGCCAACACCTCGAGCGTCTCCGGGTCAACAAGGATAAAGTCCGTGTGTTTCGCCTTGATCCGGTTGAAAAAGCTCATGTACTTTTTCTCTCTGGCCTGCACCTTCACCACATCCGCCAGGCGCAGCTTGATCAGGAGCATCCACCCGTTCCGCGCGCAGATCGGTGCAAGGATCTCGTAGAAAGC